>Ga0209828_1000524_pt1:0-7500 | contig 36395 bp, 32 predicted proteins | sample MaitaG_FD_187429 | JGI IMG/M metagenome (GOLD analysis project Ga0209828, IMG submission 187429) | Marine algal microbial communities from Maine, USA - Maine_Asex2 metaG (SPAdes) (version 2) | ecosystem: Host-associated > Algae > Red algae > Unclassified | place: Maine, USA | collected...
AAGAAACTCGTAAATACCTATTTTAATTAAAGTGCCATTAAGAAATCTTGCTATTGACCTATGATCTGATTTTTCTTTAGAATAATTCTTTAAAGAAATTAATTCAGAGTTTTTAAATGCAGTCAGTATGTTTTTCATTTGATTATATATCAAACCTAAGAAAAATGCTCTTTCCATCCTTTTAAGTAAGGAAAGTTAATTTCATACGAGTGTAATTCCTTAATAGGCATCATTTCCATGTGTACAGTTGGGCTGTTTATTTTTATCTCCCACCCCTTTCTCCAACAAAGTTTTAAATAGGCATTTGTAAAGACAGAAAGATAATCACTAACAAACTCTCCATAAAAGCCACACTGTTTCTTCATTTTAGTGGACTCAAGTTCAATTAAAACATCTTTTATTTCTGATACTTTGCCGTATAAATAAGTTCTAAAAAACTTTAAATGTAAAGAGCTCCATCTTTTGTTTAAGGATTGTTTACTATATGTTTCCATTGCAGAATTAATGCCTATTTCATCTTCATTCATAGCACTTAGAATCATAATATTTAGGCTATGATTATTGTTTTTAGGTGTTTTTATTGCAGTCGAATTAAGGTGTAGCAATTCAATTAAAAGCTTATTATCAGAGAGAAGAGCAAGGCATAAGTATTTTATATATGATGGAACCTCGTATATAGTATTGTTGTCATAGGATACTTGTAAGTATAACTGATTCAAACTAGCATTAAAACACTCAATTTTGCTATTTTTTATATCCTTCTTACTTAGAAAGTAGAGTGCTTTATTCAGAGATATAATACTCCCTCTTTTTCGAACTTCTGATTGAATTTTATTTGTATTATTTAGCTTTTCAAGAAATACATCTATATCTTTTGATATTACTCTCTTGTACACTTTGTCAATATGTTGATATCTCATTATAAAATGAATCTAATTTTGTAATTACAACTTCTGCAGCATCTTTATCTACAACTGTAACAATTTTAGTTATTGTTTAATCATCTCCCAAACATTTTTCTTTGTATCTGTTCCACGCCTTGCAAAAAGCTATCGTTTCCTCATCTAGAAAATCGCCTCCATTAGAATCTACATCTAAGTCATCATCTCCAAAAAGACAATCATCCTGTAAAAGAATAATTTCATCTACAAATGTTGGATTTAATGGGCTGTTTCCACCGCTTCCTGCAATTACTGCTGGCATCCCAGTTGGCCCACACCATAAACAAGTTGATCCACCTTCTTCTCCATTGTTATTGCTGCCGTCATCAGAAGAACCACCACATTCAAACAAAACAGTGACAATATAGCATCTATACTCATGGCATTGTGGGCAAGACCTGGTATCAGCTTCAATTTCCTTATCATCATTAAATGCCATACATGAAAAAATGCAACCGCAAACTTCGTAATTCTCGAAGCATTGTCTAGATTCTGCCTCCAGATCTGTCAAATTCGACTTGTGTTTTTCATAGAAATCAAAAAGTCCTCTGTCGGGACTAGTAAACAGATCAAAATCATGTGCAACCATGAGTCCGATTTTTTGTAACTCATTTTCACTTGCAGAAAGTCTCAAATCTAAATATCTTCTCTCTATAAGAACAAATTTAAATTGCGATAGGTCTTCATTCGCTTTTCCTAAAAGATAGCCTTTTGTAAAGTTATTTGTTGCATCAATAAATGGAATAGAAAGAGAATTTTTACTTTCATCTACAATTGCAAGTTGCCAATCTGGAAGCCCTACATACTGAACCATATATGGGATGAAGTTGTCTCTTTCATTTTGAGTGAATAGGTTCGTGGCGGCTGCTTCTATAATAAGCTCCTTACCACGAGAACGGAGTTCTGGCTTAATATGAGGATTTAAGGTACTGGCTTTCGTAGGAGAGAAAAAGTCTTGGATAACACTAGGTGCATTAGGTAATTTTTCCTTTGTTAGTTGCTCGTATGTAAGAGGTTCCTTTTCTTCTAATTTATACTTAGTAAGCTCATCGGATTCACATGCCCAAAAGGAAAAAAGTGAGAGCAGTAGAATGAAGGGAAAACATAATCTTAAATTAATTTTCATGTTAAATTATTTTATTGGTTAGTAAAATAAATTGCCTACATCATTTCAAAAGAGTCTGTTTCTAAAATTGTATGACCTATGATTTGAGTGTATTAATTCGAATCAATTTTCTCCTCCGGTATTAGTTAATTGCTAGTATCCTTGAAATATGATTACTAGAGAAAATCGAACATTCAGGTATGTATGTTTTAAGTTAGGGCTGAGGTAACCGAAGAATTTCAAATATTTCGAAAAATAAGTATGTTAGTCTTTAGATACTCCCCCGCAATAAGGGTAGAAATGATCCCGCAGGGAGTCCGTAGGACCGCAACGCATGTGGAGTCATGGATGGCCTGACCCGTAACCCAGTGGAGGGGATTGCCCAAATAGATCAGATTCTTATCCGGAAAGGAAATCAAGAGAAAAATTATTGATTATCTTGAATGCAGAAAAATACGCAATGAAAAATATTTATATAGCTGCCTCTAGTCAGCATGTAGGAAAAACAACGTGTACTCTAGGACTTATTTCCGCGTTACATGGGCGAGGAGTGAATGTGGGATATTGTAAGCCGGTAGGGCAGAAGCATGTGGATGTGATGGGAGATAAGGTGGACAAAGATACGCTCTTGTTTTCTGATTTGATAGGGTTTGATATCCAAGCGGATGTGCATAGTCCGATTATATTTTGGAAGGGTGCGACGCAGGAGTTTATAGATGATCCGAATAAATATAAGCCGATTGAACGAGTGCAACATGCAGAACAAATTTTGTCAGAAAGACACGATCGTATTATCTATGAAGGCACAGGTCATCCTGGTGTAGGTAGTGTAGCAAATATGTCGAATGCGCGCGTGGCAAAATTGTTAAACGCGGGTGTTATTATGGTGGTCCCTGGAGGAATTGGAAGTACAATAGATATGCTGAATCTTTGCTTAGCTCTGTTCAAAGAAGAGAAAGTTCCGGTGATAGGGGTCATTATAAATAAGGTAAAACCTGAAAAGAAAGATCTGATCCGTGATTATGTAGGGAAGTGGTTAAAATCGAAAGGGATTCCATTGCTAGGTCTGATTCCATATGAGAAGTCCTTAGTGTTTCCTCTGATGTATACCATTTCTCGTTCCATCCAAGGTACTATAGAGTTTTTTCCAGAGAAGGTGTACAATAGAATAGAGGGTACTATAGCTGGGTCTTTAATAGGTTTGCAAGAGCTGAAGGAATCAAAAAATTTATTGTTAGTCGTTTCTACAAGGGGTTTAAAAGGCGCATTGAAAAAAATTGCAATGATTTCTGAAGCAGAGAAACAGGAAGAGTGTCCATTGGCTGGAATCGTTCTTACTGGGGATGGAAATATAGGGAGAGAAAGTGTGGAGTATATCAATATAAACCAAATTCCATTAATAAGAACACAGTTAGATACTTATGGATCTGTGATACGGATTAGTAATATAGAAGTAAAGATAAATAGATCGACACCATGGAAAATTCAGCGTGCTATTGAATTATTTGAACAAAATATATCCATGGACTTTCTGATGTAGTAAATATATTTGCTTAGCTTTAATATTAACAATTGGAAGTTGTTTTATAATGATTGCTAGCGACGGGATTATCTTTCATAATTAAAGACCTTTAAGGATAAAGATATAATCCTGTCCTAGTTTATTTTTCTGCAATCATCTTCACTCCGCTCGCCATAAATTTTAATTCAACTTCAGGCTCTGTGATCGCTGCGATTTCTTCTTTGGACTTTCCTTCATCTTCTGCATAATGTCTCAACTCTTCTACACTAGTTGTTTCTTTGTATGCTTCTCCGTGCATGATGACTTCTTTTCCGGTAATGTCCATAGGCATGAAAAACCCATAGTCTTTAAATTTTACAAAGAGTTCTTCTTCATTTCCATCAGTAACCATATTCATCCAACATCCTTTCACTTGGCACACGGAGGAAATCTCCCCCTTTACAGTTGCTTGCATCTTACCTTCCTCTGGGAATTTTGATAGTAAATCTGTGTAGGCAATAGCTTTAGAATGCTCAAAATCTTCACCAAATACAGAGAAATCTCCAACTTGCTTACTTTCAGGAGCCGATTTACATGCATAGAGTAAAACTAATAGGCTGAGTGTGAGTAGTTTGAATATATTGATTTTCATAGTATATCTGTTTGTAGTATAAAAGTAAAATTATAAGCTATAGAATCAAAAAAAAGAAATATATTTGCGACCTTTTTAAAATATATTTGAATGCGACAATATGAAGTCACTTTCGTCGTCGATCCCGTACTGTCAGGCGATGAAATTAAAACGGCAGCGAAGTCCTATGAGGACCTTCTTAAAAATGAAGGTTGTTCCATAGTGGCTACGGATGATTTAGGTCTTAAAAGCCTTGCTTATCCTATCAACAAAAGAAACTCCGGAATTTACTTTACACACGAATTTACAACAGAAACTGGTTCTGTAGTCCCTAAGCTAGAATTAGCTATGAAGAGAGACGAACGAATTATGCGTTTTCTGACCATTAAGTTGGACAAATACGGAGTAAAGTATAATGACGATAAGAGGAACGGACGTATAGGTAAGAAAGATGCACATATTTCTAAGCTTGACAAACAAGCAGAGAAATTAGTGATCAAAGATGATCTGACGCGCTTAGAAGGTATCGGACCGAAAATTGCTCAACTGCTAGTTACAGCCGGAGTCAATTCTTATGAAAAAGTATCCAAAGCGGATTCTGACCAATTAAAGGACATATTAGCAAAAGGTGGTTCAGCTTACCTTTCGCATGATCCTGGAACATGGCCAGAGCAAGCAAAATTGGCTGCGGCTAAGGATTGGGAAAAACTGGATGCGCTCCAGGGTAAACTCAGAGGTGGTAGATCAGAAGAAGAGGAGTAATTCATTAAATCATTTCAAAAAAGATAGCAATGGCATCTAGAGACGAAATAAAATTTTTAAGTAATCCGCATTTAGGATCACAGAGAAAAAAATATTGTCGATTCAAGAAATTTGGAATCAGACATATTGATTATAAAGACCCAGATTTTTTAGTACAATTCCTGAATGCACAAGGGAAATTACTACCTAGAAGAATTACGGGGAATTCACTTAAGTATCAAAAGAAAGTTGCTGTGGCAATTAAGAGAGCAAGACACCTTGCGATTTTGCCTTTCGTAACCGATTTATTGAAATAATACAATCTATTAAAAATGGATATCATACTATTACAAGACATAGAAAAGGTTGGTTACAAGCATGACGTTGTAAAAGTGAAGTCGGGCTATGGTAGAAACTTTTTGATTCCTCAAGGAATAGCTTTAATCGCTAACAAAGCGAACAGAGATAAATTAGAAGGAATCCTTAAGGAAGAAACTGCTAAAGAAGCAGCACGTGTAGATGACTATAAGGCAATGGCTGAAAAGTTATCTGGCAAGACACTTAAGATAGGAGTGAAGGCAGGAACAAGTGGAAAGATCTTTGGAAGTGTAACGAGTGTGCAAGTTGCGAATGCATTGTTAGAACAGTTGGAAATGGAAGTTCCTAGAAAGAAAATAGAACTACCTGTTATAAAGACTATAGGTTCGTACCAAGCAATGATCAACTTTTACGAAGATATAAAAGCTGAGGTAGAAATTGAATTAATACAAGAATAGGAAAAGCATAGGCGACAGGATCGCGTTGCAATAAAAATAGAAGCCCGTTGTTTAATCGCAATGGGTTTTTTTTGTTTAGGGTTTTCGCTACGCGGGGGGGTATTTGGTGTGAAGGCATCATGGCCTCAAGGATTAAGGGTGTCGGTTTAGCGGTTTAAGGTTTTGGGTTTTACGGTGTAATGTTTAATACACCTAAAAAAGTCGTAGATGTATTAACAATCGCGAAATCGCCATGCTTGCTCCGCAAGCTCTCCCGAACTCTTTCGTATAAAATTTCAAAGCATCAAGATCATCAATGGCATTAAGGTTGTCTGTTTGTCGGTTCAAGGTTTTACGGCGAGACGGTTCAATGTTTATTACACTTAAAAATTCTGGACATTTTTATTAATTCTAAGAATTTTGTCCTGACGCTGAGAATTTGAAAGTCGCAGATGTATCAACAATCGCGAATTCGCCATGCTTGCTCAGCAAGCTCTCTCGAACTCCCGATATCCTAAAAGTGGCAAAGATGATTATAGTCACTCAGCCATTTTTCCATTTCCTTATACTCAGGCATCACTTCTTCGACGATTGCCCAATAGGCAGGACTGTGGTTCATTTCTTTAAGATGTGCTAACTCATGCACGATAACGTACTTAATAACCTCAAAAGGTGCAAAGAGCAGCCTAGTAGAAAAGTTTAGATTCTTATCAGAAGAGCAACTTCCCCAATTGCTTCGATTGTTCTTTAAACGAATTTTATTTATGTCTTCTTGGAAGTGCAGCTTGTTGAGATGGTGTACAGCATTGCAGAAATTCTCATGAAAATGACCGGCCATTAAGCGACTCATAAGTTTAGCTAAGCTTTCTCTATCTCCAACATGTCCCTTCGGGGCTTTTATTAGAATTTTGCCTTGTTGCATTTTTCCAGAAAAACTCTTTCTGTTTTCTTCTTTAATGCTCAGTTTAAACACTTGATCTCTAATCGTAAACGTTCCTTGATCTACGTATGCCCGTTTGATAACTTTTTCGGTGTTTTCTGATCGTTTTTTTACCTGCGTAATAGCCCAATTCTTAGCCTCTTCTATATGATAGTCGGTCATAAAGTTGGGGATAAATTTAGGGACACGTATCGTAAGGTATTTGCTTCCTAGGGAATACTTGACACTTTCGCGCCATTCTTTATGTAGTCGTATAGGATACGTCCTACCTTCGTATTCTAGTTTAGCGTTACTCATCTAGCTATCAAACTCTTTCATTATTTGGGTCAATTTAACGACACCCTCTTGAGGCATTGCATTGTATATGGAAGCTCTACATCCACCTACTGATCTGTGTCCTTTGAGGCCTACACAAGCATTTGATTCTGCAAACGCAATGAAGTCATCCGTTTTTTCTTCGTTGCGTAATTTGAAAGTTACGTTCATAAGCGATCTATCCTCCTTTGCAGTTGTGCCATAAAACGCGTTGTTGTTATCAATTGCATCATATAGTAATGCAGCTTTTGCTTTATTTTTTTCTTCGACATTAGCAAGGCCTCCTTGTTCCATTAGCCATCTGCAGACAAGCATGGAGACATAAATAGGGAATACTGGAGGCGTATTAAAGGCGGAGTTTTTCTTTACATGCGTTTGGTAATCTAACATAGTTGGGATGGATCTATCCACTTTACCTAGTAGATCTTTACGCACAATCACCAATGTCGTACCAGCTGGTCCAAAGTTTTTCTGAGCTCCCGCGTATATAAGACCGAATTTTTCCATAGGAATAGGTCTGCTCATAATATCAGAAGACATATCACAAACGATAGGAATGTCTACGTCAGGG
>Ga0209828_1000524_pt1:12500-36395 | contig 36395 bp, 32 predicted proteins | sample MaitaG_FD_187429 | JGI IMG/M metagenome (GOLD analysis project Ga0209828, IMG submission 187429) | Marine algal microbial communities from Maine, USA - Maine_Asex2 metaG (SPAdes) (version 2) | ecosystem: Host-associated > Algae > Red algae > Unclassified | place: Maine, USA...
CGTAAACCGACACAGGTAGTCGAGGAGAGTATCCTCAGGCGCTCGAGTGATCCGTGGCTAAGGAACTAGGCAAAATAGCCCCGTAACTTCGGGAGAAGGGGCGCTCTATTTAAATATGGAGCCGCAGTGAAAAGGCCCAAGCGACTGTTTAGCAAAAACACAGGACTCTGCAAACTCGAAAGATGAAGTATAGGGTCTGACACCTGCCCGGTGCCGGAAGGTTAAGGAAGGTTGTTCGGAGCAATCCAAAGCAATTAACTGAAGCCCCGGTAAACGGCGGCCGTAACTATAACGGTCCTAAGGTAGCGAAATTCCTTGTCGGGTAAGTTCCGACCTGCACGAATGGTGTAACGATTTGGGCACTGTCTCAGCCACGAGCTCGGTGAAATTGAAGTATCGGTGAAGATGCCGGTTACCCGCAATGGGACGAAAAGACCCCGTGAACCTTTACTACAGCTTCACATTGGGTTAGGTCATAAAATGTGTAGGATAGCTGGGAGACTACGAAGCTGCATCGCTAGATGTGGTGGAGTCGTCCTTGAAATACCAGCCTTTTTATGTCTTGATTCTAATTCTGTCAAAAATGGAAGACATTGTGTGGTGGGTAGTTTGACTGGGGTGGTCGCCTCCTAAAAAGTAACGGAGGCTTGCAAAGGTACCCTCAGCATGGTCGGTAATCATGCGTAGAGCATATGAGTATAAGGGTGCTTGACTGAGAGACTGACGGGTCGATCAGGAACGAAAGTTGGCTCAAGTGATCCGGTGGTTCCGTATGGAAGGGCCATCGCTCAAAGGATAAAAGGTACTCCGGGGATAACAGGCTGATCTCCCCCAAGAGCTCATATCGACGGGGAGGTTTGGCACCTCGATGTCGGCTCGTCACATCCTGGGGCTGGAGAAGGTCCCAAGGGTTGGGCTGTTCGCCCATTAAAGTGGCACGCGAGCTGGGTTCAGAACGTCGCAAGACAGTTCGGTCTCTATCTATTGTGGGCGTTAGAATACTGAGGAGATCTGTCACTAGTACGAGAGGACCGTGATGGACATACCTCTAGTGTACCAGTTGTGCCGCCAGGTGCACCGCTGGGTAGCTATGTATGGCAAGGATAAGCGCTGAAAGCATCTAAGCGCGAAGCCTACTCCAAGATGAGTATTCTTTTAAGGGTCGTTGAAGATGACAACGTTGATAGGCTACAGGTGGAAGTGCAGTGATGTATGGAGCCGAGTAGTACTAATTACCCGTTAGCTTCCTTTTTTTTTATTATTAATCTAAAATATTTGCTTCGATTTACTTTATTCCATCCTTTTTTTAACTCCCTTTATAGGAGTATGAACAACATAGTAATATAGTTTACTGTGTTATAAAGAACTAAACACGTTTATCGTGTAAAGATAATGGTGGTTATAGCGAGGGTGTTCACCTCTTCCCTTTCCGAACAGAGAAGTTAAGCCCCTCAGCGCCGATGGTACTGGTACAGCCGGGAGAGTAGGTCGCCGCCTTTTTATGAAAGCCTTGAGTTAATAGCTCAGGGCTTTCTCCATTTTAGGGCATGTCTAACACAGATAGGCTATTGTAATGTGAAGTATGGCGCCGACCTACTCGCATCCGCAGCCTTGTCTGTTGACAAGGTTGCTTCCATCAGATTTACATTTGTATACTAGTTACTGTTTTTTAAAACCACATTTTAGACAACAAGATTTTATCTGAATGATTGGTTCTGTTTATATGAGCAACTATGCTAAATGTAAAATTGAAAGGAAAGAACCGATACCGTTTTTAATAAGCGAGAAACGGAGTTAAGAGCGCATGGCTTGCAAACCTTAATACCTTTATACCATTTTAGCTCAATTGGAATGTTGGTAAAACAAGAATGCTAGATTCCACAATAGCTCACCATTAATATTATATCAATGCAATGCTAAGTCATTGCTCTAACCTAAGGTAATCCACAAGCGTTTGTAAAGTGCATTACATTTCAGATTTTATTTTTATAATAGCTATAGCTTTATTTAGTGTAAACATATAATTCTATTGTCCCTATAGTATACCTCTTCACGAAGTATCTTACTTACACCCTTACTATCTTTTAATTTTTGAATTTTTTATTTATATGAAAAAGAAAAGTAAGAATAAAAGCACTATAAAAAAGATCTCCAAATATGCCACAACTAGTGCATCAGCACTATTGGCTGCAGGCTCTGCTAATGCAGCTGTAATAACAAACGATATTCCTGATCTATTATATGAGCCTACTACAATAGGCGAGAGTTTCTCTATGGATATAGACGGGAATGGGGTAAATGACATTTCTTTATTTGCGTATGATCCAAGTTTTGATGAAGTGTATATTATTTTAACGGGATTCGGAATAGCTGTAGAACCAGACGGCTTAAGCTCTTTATTTGCAACTGCAGATGACGTAGATTTTGACTGCATAACAGATCTCTCAAGTTCGGCAGGATCTATAAATCGATTAGGTCCTGGAGTAAGTGGATTTATTCCAGTAATATTTAATATAGGAGAAGATGAGCATTTTGGAGCAGTAGAAATTACTACAGTGGCAGGAACTGGCTCTCAAGCTGATGATGTTAGGAAAGTCATAGTTCATAGTTTTGTATATAATGATGTACCGAATGTAGATGGAGGATGTACAATTGCCACAGTCTCACTAGCAGTTGGTATGTCTAGTTTTAATGCATATGGCCTCGACGATAAGGTTGTTTTGGAATGGACTACGGATTTAGAAGAAGGAAACAAAGGATTTGATATCCAAAGAAGTTTTGATGGTAAAGAATGGATAAGTTTGGGATTTGTGGAAGGTCAAGGGAATTCCTATACAAAGAAAACATATAGTTGGATCGATAATAGCCCACTTGCTCCACAGGCCTATTATAGATTGGAACAGATAGATTTCAATGGAATAAAATCAGTTTCTAGTATTCTGACGGTAAAGATTCTTAAAACTGAATCTAACTTAGAACTCTCTGCATATCCTAATCCAACTACAAATTACCTGTCTTATCATGTTAGAGGAGAAAGAGTTGCAGATCACGAAGTGAGTGTCTGGAATCTAGAAGGAAAGCTAATGCTTAAAAAACAAGTTATTTCTGAAGGCTTAAAAACCTTAAATGTTTCGACTTTAGAAAACGGCTCATTTATTTTGAATGTAAAAGTTGGCAATAATAACTACAGTAAGTTATTCATGAAAAACTAGATCATTCCATATTTAGAACATTATAAAAAGGATGGTAGATGATTTTCTAACATCCTTTTTTATTTTAACAAATGAACAAAAAGCTTTACTTCCTTGCGATTTTGCCCACCGAAGAAATTTGCGAGGCTATTACAGCGTTTAAAAAAGAAGCTGCGTTACGTTTTTCTTCATCCCATGCTTTGCAATCTGTACCTCATATTACTCTAATTCCTCCATTTTTCATGAATTCTGATCTTTCTGAAAATCTTATTAGCCGCATAAAAAATTTAAGTGGTTCCATTCTGCCTTTTGAGGTTGTTTTAAATCAATTTGGGAATTTTGAACCAAATGTGATTTATATAAATGTAGAACCAAGTCATGGATTGAGTCAATGTCATTTAGGTGCAAAGGAAGTAGTCGAAAGCATAATTTCAGAACCATTACAATTTAATCACCCATTTCATCCGCATATCACAGTGGCTCTTAAAGATTTAAAAGCTTCTGAACTCACTAAAGCATTTACGTTTTTTAGTAATAAGAGCTTTAACGACTCATTTCAATTTGAAAAAATTGCTGTGCTGAGTTATAATGTTGATAAATGGGAACTCGTAAACTAGGATAGAACTTATGACATCTTCGATTGTATGTGCTGGACACATTGGAGGAGTTTGGTTAGCTCTAGCGACTGCATGTTATCTAATTTAGGAGAATAGACAGGGCTAAAGACATGTTTGCTCGTGTAAAAAGAATCTAATACCTCTGAATATTGAGGCAAATGACGCTTGGTAAGAGCGGATACGTCTGTATGATCTATTAGGGCTTCGTACGATTCCCAGGTACTCACACTATTAGATTTATATTCTTTAAAATGCAGATAGGTTCTTACAATGGCATCTATGTCTGCTATGAAATCAGTCATGGATCGCCCTAAGAAATGTTGAGTAAGAGTTTGGATCTTTGATTTACGATGGGCTAGGATATCTTCTTTTGGCGGTAATTTGTTCGCATTTAGCATTTTTTTTAATCCATCAAAAACGGAATTCTGCATTAAGCATTGTCCTTTCAAAACAATATTGATATACATCTGATGGCCTTCTGACATTTCAGTTATGAATTTCGAAACGGTATTGAAGCTCAAAGCAATTTGCTCTTGTTTAGCTACTTGGGTGTGATTGCAGATGGATTTTACTTGCTGCAGAAAGTTCATATCAGGATAGTCTATCAAAATCATAATGTCAAGATCACTCTCTTTTTTTGCTTTATTTGTAGCAACACTACCATAGACTATAAATGCTTGAAGTTTATTTGCAGGTATTTTGCTAATGGTAGTATACAAGTCTTTTGCTATGTTTAATTTTTGATTTGAATAATCCATAATTAGTTTAAGTTGATGATTGCTTGGCTGTCTGTTCTTATGAATTCTATGCATTCTAACAGTTCAACAAATTTGATAGCCTCCAAGCTGTCCAGAATTTCTAGATTAAATCCCATAGGTTTAACGTGATCGCTTAAGGCAAAGAATGCAATAACATTATCTGCATATTGAGGCAGATATTTTCTGATAGTTGGCTCATAGGATGATCGCTGAATATTATTTTGATATTCATTCCATGTGCTAAGTTCCATGCCTTGTAGCAAGTGTAAGTCCAAGTATTTTAGAATGGTAATCCTAATTCCGGTGCAAAATTTCACCAAGCTACCCAGGAATAGTTGATTTACACGCATGTGTGTATCGGCTGCATTTTTTGATATCAATTCTTCCTGCGTAGGTAATGAATTTGTTTCGACAATTGATTGTAAGCCTTGGAAGACTTTACTTTCCATTAAGCAATTTCCCTTAAGTGCTATATGTACATAATAGTGGTTTCCTTCTGTTATCTCTTTTAAAAAGTCTGATACTTTCTTGAAGTTCACCGTTATTAGAATGTTGGATTTGTCTTGTAATGTGTTAATCGATTCCTGAAGATTCTTTAAGAAAGTACGATTATGGAAATCTACCAATACCATTATATCTATATCACTGTTTTCTTTTGCTGTCCCTAAAACTGTAGAACCGTATACGATAAATGATCGCATAGAATTTGATGTTACGTCACCCACATTCTGCAGTAATTCTTGCGCGATATGAATTCGCTTTTGACTTTCAGTTATCTCCATCTATTTGCTTTTAACTCGTCTCTTGTAATATCTCATTTACCATGGAAAGTATCTCTACCAAATCAAATTCCTCTGGTTCCGAGGAGTCTCCATGCCTTGGGCTCCATTCCCAAATCGCCTGGATGGTCTTTTTCCTCCAGTTTTCAATGCTATTGTAGTTGGAATGGTCATTTTCAATAGAATGCTTTGGCCATTTCTCTAAGTTCTCTTCTACAATTTCTCTTAAATTAATATGACCGAGTACTATTCGTTTTACATCATTTAGAAAACTAGGAGCTAACCTATGGATGATATTCTCAGCTCTTATGTCAATTCCTTTGCTATGCGCTAATCTTAAAGATGTTATGTCAGGACCTATTTCGTGGTTCAAAATATGTCGTAATCCTTTAAAAGTCAGACTATTCATGAGACAGTGTCCATCAGATAGAATAAAATAATACAACGGCTCTTTTCTTTGTATCAGTTCTAAGTATTCTGAAATCGTTTTTATATTTATCGCAATCTCAATATTATATTTTTCTTCATAGGCCGCTGTGATTTGTTGAGTTTGTGATATAAATTCTGGCGTTTTGAATTCAACAAGTATTTGAATGTCTAAATCACTTTCCTCGTTTGCGGTCTGCTGTGCTGTGGATCCATATACGATGAAAGATTGCAATGCATTATTGCCTAATTTAAGAGTACGCTCAAACATCTGCTTTGCAATTGCCATTCTTTTATGTGCATGAATGTTTTTCATAACGATTTGCTAGTCTCTTTCATTATTGAACGCATGCTTAGTAATAATTCAATCATATTGAATTCTTCTTTATTTTTTAAACCAATTGAAATTTGATTTATCGCTCTATTAAGTTCAATGAAACTATTTAGACAAGGCGCATAGTTTGGGAGTAGTTCATCGATTGCTAGCGAATGATTGGAGGATCGCTGAATAATGTTTTCTTGCTCTGCCCATGTAGAGAATTTATTTGCAACAACTCTTTTAAATGCGATATATTGAAAGACGCTTAAACTGCAGTCGGACATGAATTGCAAAAGCCTATTAGACATTAAGTCGTCAGACCAATTGCTTATCTCATTGTAAACTTTATTCTCCACGGTAGTTTTTGAAGGGAGCGTTTTAGTTTCAACTATGGACCTCAGAGAGGAAAAGACCTTGCCATTTATCAAACAGATTCCATTTAGAAACATGAGAACATGAAAAGTATCCCCCTGCGCTAGTTCTGCTATGATATAAGAAGGACTCTTTACATTCATTACTATTTTAATTCCGCTCTCCTTTTGTATCTTAATTAAGGTTTGTTCTGTTTTTTTGTTTAGTAAAGTTTCTGGCGAATCGCAGATCACTTGAATATCAATATCACTTTGTTTTCCAGCTTTACCTAAGGCAACAGAACCATATACTATGAAAGAGAGAATCGTATTTGGATATTGATTTATAAGTAATTGGCAAAGTTTTTTTGCCAATTCAAGTCTAATACCAGAATGATAATTTTTAATCAATAGCGTGTGTAGTTTATGAGTAGCTGCTTAAAAATAAGTAATGTTTTTAATACCATTCAAAAATCTTTCTATAATAATCTCTAATCAGTTTGTTTTAAGCATTCTAGCTATTCAGCATTTGTTAACTTTATTCTATGAAATCTAAGCTTGTTTTTGAGTGCTTGTGGATACTATTTACCCTATTACTCTGTGCTCTAGTACTATTGCCAATCTTCAATAATCTTGGAGAAAGGTATCCTTTCTATACGGAGAACATAGTTTTTGTAATAGCAAGCGTGACATTCATGAGATATATTTTCTTGTTGAAGTTCCATTGGATAGCAAATACAACCTATCCCAAAGTTGCATTGATATTTCTATCGATTCCAATTATGATGTACCTAGTAGATAATGTATATGATTTTCAGGCGTATGTAGATGAAGAGGGTCTGTATTCTCTTTTGGAAAAATTTCCTGTGGAAAAACAGAAATCCCTTGGGTCCTACATGAAAACACAAATGATATTCTTTTGGACAGCAGCTGTAATATCCGCTATCTTATTACCAATACGAATGATTGTTTCCTTGTGGAGACAAAGAAATAGAGGAACGGTCTAATGAAAAAGCAGTTTAAATATCTTTTCTTTCTCTTGTACGGGTTTTTTATCTATGTTACCCTATTTAATCAGATAGGAACACATCCTATTAAAACTTGGGACGAATCATTGTTTGCTTGTAGAGCATTGTACATGGCGGACAATTTTCAATACATGCCCAACTTTAATGCACTAGACCCTGTGTTGTCCGATCATCGCAATACAAAATTACCTTTTACAACATTTATACAAGCGGCTTCTTTTAAGATTTTTGGAATGGGTGAAAAAACGCTAAGAGTGCCACTGGGTATAATCTTGTTATTATGTTTTTTATACATAGTTCGTTTTTCAAAGGAGCAGTTTAATGAGCCAGCCTATGGTTATATTCTCTCCGTTATTTTGCTGACGAGCGTTGGGTTTATGAGGGATCATATGGCTAGATTCGGAGATCATGATGTTCCCTTTGCAGTTTACATACTCCTCTCGATTCTCTTCTTTTATAGATATTGTGAATATGATAAAATTAAAGATTTATTTTTATTCACTTTCTTTTCTATCGCGGCATTACTGACAAAAAATTTACTCAGTCTGATTGTTCTTCCAGGGCTTTTCGTTTATGCCATGTATAAAGGGGTGTTTTTTAAACTTTTGGGAAGAACTTCTACTTATGTAGCAGCATTTTCCTTGGTCGCATCTTACGCATTTACCATTGTGTACTTAGAAAATGCATATCCTGGGTTTTTCTTGCGTATGTGGGATTACGAATTATTTGGAAGGTTTAGCGAAACAATTGAAGGCCATAAAGGAGGTTTTTTCTTTTACTTTGAGTTGTTTTTTTCACATCATCACGCACCTTGGTTTGCCTTTCTTTGGACCATTCCTTTTATTTTTGCAAACAGGAAAGAGAGCAAAAAAAGTAAAGATTTAGCTGTGTGTTTGTTATTGGCATTTTTGTCTTATTTTTTAATTGTTTCCATGTCCAGCACAAAAACAGCTTGGTATTATTCTCCGCTTTATATGATAAGTGCTATGTTGATGGCAATGGGCATAGTTAATTTTTACAGAATCCTTGAACCATCATTTATTGAAAACAGGAATCTAAAACGAGTGTTATGGGCTATAGGTTTGTGCCTTGTGGGATATGGCTTATTTACAACTCTTTCTAAGGTCGCTTTGTATCCTGAAACTGAGGTGAAAGAAGAGCAATATGGACAGTTCATGGAGTATGTTGAATATAAACGTCCAGAATTGAAAGAATATATTATTGTCGATAATAATTTTGGAACTGTACCCTATCTCTATGCACAAAAATACAATAGAGAGAAAAATTTCAATATTCGGCTTAAACGTGGTGGAAAAAGAATTGAAGGAGAATTCGTTTTGGTTTGTCTAAATAATTCATTGAACCCTATTAAACGTAGATATCACATTGAAGAATTGGAAGCAGATGGTTACTGTAAATTAATAAAAATAGGAGAAGAAAAATAGTTAATCATTCCAAGGTAAGTTGTCATCTACTCTGATGTATTTCTGTTTCGGTAGCTTGAAAAATTTGGGGTTCAATCCGCAGTTTCCATAAAATGCCAGCATCGTGTAATCTTTCTCTAGATATTCATCAACATTTTTTCCGTCGTAGTCTACAAATATACTAGCCGGTTCCATATCCTCATCCAGTGCTGATATCATAATTGTTTCATGTGGAAATTCGTAGGGGTACCAAAGTTTTTCCCAGTTGAATTTGTCGAGCTTGATAAGGGTTTTGGATTGCCCTAAAGCAAGATAGTTTTTCATGTGTGTTTTTTGATATATATGGCGTTGTTCAAAGAAGTCGTGTTTCATGTAAATCTGAACAAAGCATATAGAAAGAAGCAAACCCAATAGAAGTAATTTAACGTGTGCCCCTAGTTCTTTCAATTCCAAAGCCTTGATGATTGCCAGCCCCCAGATCATCCCAAACATACCTATATATCCATCAATCATAATCAATATGTCAGCACGCAAGTACGCATGTGCTAGGATTACTAAGGCCAATAAGCCAACAGAGGTAGCGATTAAGTACGCTACTTGTAAGATCTTCTTGTGTTTATGCATGACCACGAGAGAGATTATAAATGCAAGGATAGCAATGTTGATATAAAACAACGCGTAGTCTTGGATAATGGAAAATACATGGTGATCATGCGGATTAAAAAAGACCTTAGGAAAATCTGATATGAAGCTCACTTTTTTGCTTTCATAGCCATCGTCCATGACATACATGAATCGCATGAAAAAACTAAAAACGATAATTCCTATATGCCCCCAATTGCAAAAATCCTTCCATCGGTTACTATCCAAAACATTATAGATCAGCATAGCAATAAGAGGTACTATAATTATTGGGTGAATAATATATAGCCATGCGGAAAACAGAACAACCAAAAGAGTGGAGATCCATTGATTGTGCCAAGTGATTTTGTTTTTGTCTAATGCTATCCAGTTGTAAAGTGTTGTTGCAACAGCAATAGCAAAAGTAATTTCAGTGTGTCCTGCGTAAAATTTGTAACGCATTGTTAATACCAAAGCGATAAGAAGTAAGAGACCTCCCTTTGCGCTTTTAAAGACATACACATTTATCAAAAAAAGCAGGTAGAACCATACGCCGAATATGACGGAATAGGATTGTAGTATGGATTTTAAAGAGGCACCCATATCAATAAGCAGCAAAGGCAACCATTGTGTAAAATAACTAATGTATCTATTGTGCTTAACAAAGACCTCTTCAAAGTTGATCATATGAAACGTGTAGTAAGCCGCGTCACTATTTATCAAGCGTTCCTTATAGAAAATATAGGTAAATAGGAGATATACTAAAAAGCCTAAATGTCCTATACGTATTAAGCCTTTGTCAATGTCATCAGAGAGTATATCTTTGCCAAATATTTTCATACTTTGAAATCCAGTTCAATTATAAGAAAAGATATCTTCAATATAGCTACACAGCATTGATAGGCTTACATGGAAAACGAAAAAATCAAGGAGGGTAAAGGGAAAAAGCTACTTATAAATGTGCTTAAGGTGGTGCTTTCAATACTGGCTGTATACCTGATTACCCAAAAGGTAGAATTACGAGAGGTAGGAGTTCAGTTTAGTAAAATGAAATTTTCATTTGCCCTGCTTGCAGTGATTTCCTTTTTTATATCTAAGGTCATTTCTGCTGTTCGTCTAAATGCGTATTACAAAACCCAGGATATACTTCTTCCTGAAAGCAGTAATACCAAACTTTATTTTAATTCAATGTTTTATAATCTTTTTATTCCGCTAGTAGGAGGAGAGGCTTATAAGGTGATGTGGTTGCGTAAAAACTATAATGCAGATTATAAATCGTTGATTTGGAGTGCACTTCTTGATAGGGGGAGTGGTTTGGTCGCCTTGATAGTATTGACGGTCGTTTACTTTAACTTATATGATAATGGATATGATTGGAGTGCAATGAGTTGGCCCATTATTCCTATTACTCTTATAGGTTCATTTCTTGTGCATCATCTCTTTTTTAAATCATGGAAACCAGCATTTACTAAAACGACAGTCTTGTCTATTTTGGTTCAAGTTTTACAAGTTGTTACAATCTTTTTCTTAACAAAGGCAATAGGGCTTGATGTGAAAATTACGGAGTATATTTTTATTTTTTTAGTCTCCTCTTTTGCATACATTCTTCCATTTATCGGTGCAAGAGAATTAGCCTTTGTATATGGGGCTGAATATTTAGGTTTGGATAACGAAATTTCTTTAACTCTAAGTCTTTTGTTTTACCTGGTTATTGCTTTTAACTCCTTGTTAGGAGCAGTCTTCTTTTTTATTCCAATTCAAAAACAAAATTAGATATGTCTAAAGTAAAAGAATTCAATAGTTACAGAGAGAAAATGAATGAGCGCATCTTATCCCAAGACAATAAGGTGCTTAAACGCTTCTTTAGTTTGGATAATCAAGCGTATCAAGAGGGAGCCCTAGATGTAAAGACAAAAGAACTCTTAGGTCTGATTGCTTCCATGGTCTTACGTTGCGATGATTGTATTAAGTACCATTTAGGAACGAGTCATGAATTGGGGGTTACCAAAGAAGAGGTTTACGAAGTGTTTTCAATAGCAAATCTTGTTGGAGGGTCTATCTGTATCCCGCACACAAGACGGGCAGTAGAATATTGGGAAGAGCTGGAATCACCTATCTAAATAAAATTTTAACGAAAGACCATGACTCATTAAGAAGAAGTTTTGCACTCACTTCAGATAGTTCAATGCCTTCCCTTAGATCTACTAATACAGGTGTAATTTTAATTTCTTTTCTTCTATTTGCAAGCCGAAGGAATTCTAAGTCCACCAAATATCTATTTGTTTTTGTGGAGAGAAATAAATCTTTTACTTCCTTGCGAAATGCCTTAAGTCCACACTGGGTGTCATAAGCAGGAAGTCGGAGCACAGTTTTAATTGTCGTTTTGAGAACGCGAGAAATCCATGCTCTTTTTCTAGGGATGTTGTCATAATATGTGTTATTGCGTTTACCTATCGCGATTGTATTTTGCTTTTCTTCCAAAGCTTTGACAATGTTTACAACAGACGCAGTTGTGTAAGGAAAATCTATATCGGTAAAAAGAATAATGTCAGATTTTGCTGCCGCTATTCCCGTTCTTAGAGCAGCTCCTTTTCCTTTGTTTTTTTTATGGGTAAGTAAGGTAATATTTCCAATCTTTTGGTTTAATGTATTTACTGATTCAGCCATAGGTTTATGCGAGCCATCATCTACAATAATCAACGAAATACTATGCGCCTTTAGAGCGTCCTCTAATTTCTGAAAATGAAGAACAATTGTATCCGGCCAGTGCGACGTGGGATTATATGCAGGTAATATGATGTCTATTTTTTTCAAATCTGCTTAATTGTGAACTATATAGGTTATGCAGAATGCTTAAACTGGATACTTTAACAAAATCAATAATTTATATATTATTTAATAGTCCTATATTTGAATGTAAATGAGAGTAATGAAACAAAAAATCAAGATATATTTATTATTTATATTCCTCGCATATTCTTCAGTAGGAATCGGGCAGACACATGAGATTTCTGCATTACTTGGATTTTCAAGTTACCAAGGTGATGTAAATAAAAGAGATTTGTTCTTGACACTAGAGTCTCATTTTTCATTTGGGCTTCAATACAAAAAGTACATCACGAAAAATATCTATGGAAGTGCTAATTTTCATTACGGTAAAATTTCAGGAGATGATAGGAATTTTGAAGATCGAGCTCAATGGAAAAAGTTATTAAATTTCTCAAGTCCATTAACTGAATTGTCCATCCAATTTGAATGGTTGCTTAACGGGAGAGAAGTGTTATACGTATATGATATAGAAGGAACAAAATATAAGTGGGATGCTATTGAAGAAACAGCGACGGTCTATACAAAGTCAGGTGTAAAGCTTGATCGTTTTGGAAACTTCTTTGCAGATAGAGATCCAGAAGGTCATCTTAGAGTAATGGACCCTGATGGAAATGTAACTATCTATAATCAGAATTTTGAAATAATAGAGGAAATATACCCAAAGAGATTTACCCCTTATTTGTTGTCGGGTTTAGGCTTTTCATTTTTCAGCCCGGAAGTAGATGGACTTGTAGATATGGGAGATATAGTTGATCCTGAAACACTTACAGGCGTTTATAAAAATACGCATTTTACAATGCCAATAGGAGGTGGGCTTCGGTATGACTTTAGTCCACGACATGGGATTAGTTTAGAAGCAGCTTACAGATATCCATTCACAGATTACATAGATGGTATTTCTGACTCTAGAGATCCAGATGATAATGATTGGTATATCTTGGCTGGCCTCCGGTACAGCTATAAAATGGGTTTCAACAAAAAATATATGCACGAGGATTTAGAAATTATGGAGCAGTTTAGAAAAAGCTAGCTTTTAGATTTTTGATAAGAAAGATCAAGATGACCTAGATGGTGTTTGCCATGCCATGCATAGACTGCCAACGTTTTATCGAGTTGCCATCTTTTATTAGATTCAGGATGGAAAAATCCTTTCTTGAAATCTAGCTCATCCATGTTTTTAAGCACAGCGGTTAGCTTTCCATGTAATGCTTCAATAAGATCAAGTGACATGTCTATCTCCGCAGTTTTTGCATCTTTTTCTAATGCCCATAATTTTTCATCATACGCCTTGATAGTAGGTTCGTCTTCTGTTAGACTCCATTTAAATCTCAAGTAACTATTCATGTGCGAGTCAGCAAGATGATGCACAACTTGCCTCGCGGTCCAACCTCCTTCGCGATAGCAGGTGTCTAGAGCTTTTTCATCTAGTCTAGCACAGGATATTCTTAATAATGTTGGTAGTTCTTCAATGTCATTGATCCAGTTACCAAGTACCTGCGTATCTATGTCTTTTGCTAATGTAAATTTGCCAATTGGGTATCTTTCGTCCATGTAGAGCTATTTTATTGTCAAAATGAAAAATTAGATTCAGGGTTTCCCCTGAATTTATGTAATAAGGTTTAAAAAACGTCTTTTTTGCAAATCGCGCGCGTATTATCATGTATCTTTCACTAGAACTACAAACGTATACTATGATTTTACGTAATTCCGCTTTATTTTGCTTTTTTCTCTTTATATCTGTTCTATCCAACGCTCAGTGCTTTCAAGATAGACACAATACTTCTCAAGATGAGGCCTGGTTGTCTTGTGCAGCTTCCGAAAGCCCTAATGTTGAAAGAGGCGTTTCTCATTGGATAATGTATGATCTAGGTGTAACACATGGTTTAGGCGAATCAGTGCTTTGGAATTATAATACACCTGGTTTTGAATCAAACGGGATTCAGGAATTAGCGATTGACTATTCCTTAGATGGAACTACATGGGAAACGTATGGAACATATGATTTCCAAGAAACATCTGCTTCCTCTTTTAATGAGGGAACTACTGGTCCAGATTTGTCAGGGGTAAATGCAAGATATGTATTATTAACTGCTCTATCTAATTTTGGAGGGGATTGCTATGGATTTGCAGAGATAAAAATTGGTCTAAATGATGTGGTTTCTTCTGTAAGTGAAAATGCTAAAAAAGACTTCTCGTTTGCAGTAAGCCCTAATCCTGCTAGCGAAATTTTAAAGTTAAAGTTTGATAGTAAGCATACATTGGATTGTACCTTGAGACTTACGAATAGTTTAGGTCAAAATGTTTTAAGTAAACAATTGACGATTTCTGAAGGGCAATCGAACCACGAATTTGATATCAACACGTTTAATTCAGGCGTTTATCTAATACACATACAGTATAGAACCAACATTTCCAGCACAGAGTTGATTATTACAAAGTGAAAAAAGCTATGAGGATAACGTATTGTATAATACTTATTATTTTAGGTTTGCAGCTCTCGGCGCAAAATTATACAGATTATTTAGGTGCAGGACATTCTTTAGGAATGACTGTCACATCAAGCGATGATTCTGGGAATAGTAGTGCTATGAAAACTATAGATGGAGCAGGTCTTGATGCTGACTTATTTGATGCATCGAGGTTTATCGCACAAGCCAGTTTTGGAGCATCCAGAGCCGATATCGAAAGCTTAGCAGAAACATTAGATTTTGAAGGATGGATTGATGCTCAAATAGCTTTGCCGCAAACTGATTTTTTAGCAACGACTGAAGAAGTTTGGGATACTGTGTTGTTCCATAGGCTGGCAAATGGTTACGATCCTGATGAAGTTTCTATTCATGGTGCTAGACATTTGGAGTGGAATTACAGCTGGTGGCAAGCTTTAATGGATGGTGATGATCAACTCAGACAGAAAATTGCCTACGCGCTTTCTCAAATATTTGTTATTTCAAATGAATCTGATTTACGTGGATTTGGTTTCGCAGTCGCTTCGTATTACGATTTGTTTATGGATAATTCTTTTGGAAATGTAGAAGATTTATTAATGGATGTGACATTAAGTGTGCCAATGGGATTTTATCTGAGCCACTTAAATAATCCCAAAGAAGATCTGGAAGAAAACATTCATCCAGACCAAAATTATGCAAGAGAAATAATGCAATTATTTACAATTGGTTTGTATGAATTAAATCAAGATGGATCAAGAAAAAAAGCCGCAAACGGAGATGATATTCCGACCTACGATAACGACGATATTATAGAGATGGCCAATGTGTTTACAGGCCTTGGACCGGGAGGAGTTATGGATTTCGTAACATGGACAAATGATCCTTACTTTGGCTTGGGCATGCATGGTGCGGACAAGACAGTGCCAATGGTCATGTATGAAAATTTCCACGAGACAAAGGAGAAAGTTATTCTTGATGGTGATTTAATACTTCCTGCAAACCAAGCAGGTATGACGGATATACAACAAGCAATAAATTTTTTATTCAATCATGAAAATACACCTCCTTTTTTAAGCAGATTATTAATACAACGTCTAGTAAAATCTAATCCATCACCAGCATATATTTCTAGGGTGTCTGATGCATTTATAGATAATGGGAGTGGTGTGCGCGGCGATATGGAAGCAATTGTAAAAGCAATTCTACTAGACGCAGAAGCAAGAGAATGTGCTCCAATGCAAGATGAGTTTGCGCCAAGAATGCGTGAACCAGTGACGAAGTACATTCATATTTCAAAAGCATTAGCTCTTGATAGTCCTTTGGGAAGGTATTGGAATAGTAGTTTCAATTTTCTAAATAATGCGAGCCAAATGACGTTGTACTCGCCATCGGTGTTTAATTTCTATTCACCAGATTATCACCCAGTAGGTCTTTTAGCTAACAATGGTTATAAGGCACCTGAGTTTTTCCTTCATAATACATCTACAGCAACAGGATATATTAATCAAGTATATTCTTGGACTTTTTGGAACAGTTATTTATACAGTTGGGAAGACAATTATGGAGATATAGATGTGGATTTAGTAACAGATGAGTTACATGGCTTTGCAGATGAACCAGAAAAGTTAATGAACGAATTGGATATAAGATACACGCACGGTCAACTAACAGACGAAACAAGAACGATTATTAGGTCAGCGATTGAGGGAGTTCCAAATAGTTGGAGTGACTATGATTACCAGAGAACTAGAGTTGCGCTTTACCTAATGTTTATATCACCGGACTACAATATAATGAGATAGTTTAAGAAGTATAGTCCTAGATTGATTATTTAGTCTTTCAGGGTTTATACGGATAAAAGTTTGACCTAATCTTATTAATTTGTGTTACATTAGACACACCGCCCTTTTTAATGTCTTTAAAGAATTCCATATGAAAAAGCTATTGATTATACTGTTTGGATTAGGATTGAATACTGCGTTTGCTCAAACGTATACTGATTACATTGGTGCAGGTCATGCCGATGGAATTACAGTCACATCTAGCGATCAATCTGGAAGCAGTTCGGCCGAGAGTACAATCGATGGAGAAGGAATGCAGGCTGATTTATTTGAAGCATCACGTTTTCTAGCACAATCGACATTTGGTGCACCGCAAGTAGAAATTGAAGCACTTGCAACTGACCTTGATTTTGAAGGATGGATTGAAAACGAGTTCACAAAGCCTCAAACAGAATACTATTCTAAAATGCAGGAGATTTGGGAAGAGATCATACAAATGCGCCAGGATGCAGGACAAGATATCTCTGATATTTTCGGTCCATATGCTTTGCACTTTAATTATACATGGTGGCAGAATGTTATCACTGGAGATGATCAATTAAGACAGCGTGTTGCTTTTGCTTTGAGCCAATTACTCGTTGTTTCAAACGAATCAGATATCATAGATCATGCAGAATCAAGTACCACCTACTACGATGTCCTTATGTCAAACGCATTTGGGAATTATAAAGATTTGCTGATGGATGTTACACTATCTGTGACGATGGGGTATTACCTAAGCCATTTAGATAATCCAAAAGAAGATGTAGATGAAAACATACATCCAGACCAAAACTATGCAAGAGAAATTATGCAATTGTTTACAATTGGTTTATATGAATTAAACCTGGATGGAACACATAAGAAAGATGCTAACGGAAATGATATACCTACGTACGACCAGGAAGATATAGTAGAGATGGCAAATGTCTTTACAGGCTTAGGCGCTGGAGGAATAGAAGATTATGTCGATTGGACAGATGTTCCGTATTTTGGTATAGGTTTCTGGTCAGCGAGTAAGACCGATGCAATGGTCATGTATGAAGATTATCATGAGACAAAAGAAAAAGTGCTACTTAAAGATGTTACGTTGCCGGCAGGACAAGCAGGTATGCTTGATATTGAACAGACTGTTGATTTCCTATTTAATCATGAGAATGTAGGTCCATTTGTTTCTTATAGACTCATCCAAAGACTCGTAAAATCGAATCCAACAAAAGAATACGTTGCACGGGTAGCCACCGTCTTTAATAATAACGGGTCAGGAATCCGTGGTGACATGAAGGCTATTATCAAAGCGATCCTTTTAGATGAAGAGGCTAGGGAATGTGCTCCTTTACAAGATGAATTTGCTCCAAGATTAAGAGAACCCGTATTGAAATATACGCATATTTCAAAGGCAATGGTACTGGACAGTCCGTTTGAAAGATATTGGATGAACGGGTATGGCTATAATAATCAAGTAAAGCAAGGTGTTCTTTGGTCGCCGTCTGTTTTTAATTTTTACTTACCAAATCATTTTCCAGTAGGAGCGCTTTCAGGGAATGGGTTAGCTGCGCCAGAATTTAAATTACACAATACGCAAACGGCAACTGGATATATCAATGCAGTAAACAATTGGACAGTGTGGGATGGACTTATGTACAGTTGGGAAGGGGATTATGGAGATGTTCCAGTACGTCTCATAACAACAGACCTTGAAGCACTTGCGGATGAACCAGAAAAATTAATCAACGAACTGGATGTGCGTTTTACACACGGTCAGATGACAGATGAGACGCGAACTATCATACGAGATGCTATCACACCTCTAGAGTGGGGTGACTATCAATGGGATAGGGCAAGATTAGCCTTGTACTTGCTTTTTATTTCACCGGACTATAACATAATGCGATAAGACTCCAATTAAATTAGATAGATATGAATGACATGAATAATTTAGGAAGAAGAAAATTTATTAAGCAAACAAGTTGTGCTGCGATAGGTACTACTACACTGTTTAGTACGTTGTTTAATTTAAAAACAATGAATGCTGCCTCCATTTCTAATTCAGCTGTATTTGGTGGAGATGGTTACAAGGCGCTTGTATGTATATATATGGGCGGAGGAAATGACTCTTTTAATATGCTTATACCAAAGCAGGACAATAATGAATACGAAGTCTATTCAGAATCAAGATCCAATCAAGCGATCCCTCAGAATGATATTCTCGCGTTAAGTGGTTCTAATTATGGTTTGCATCCGATGTTGACCAATGTAAGAGACATGTACAATGATGGAGACGTAGCTTTCGTTTCTAACATTGGAACATTGATCGAACCTGTAGATCAGGCTGGTTACTACGATGGAAGTGCAGAGCTACCTTTAGGTTTATATTCGCATGCAGATCAGTCGCAGCAGTGGCAGACATCTGTGCCGCATGATAGAACAGCTGTAGGGTGGGGTGGAAAAATAGCTGACCTCCTACAGTCACAAAATACAAATCAAGATATTTCACTAAATATATCTCTAGCAGGAAACAATGTTTTTCAAACAGGAGATACTACTTCAGAATTTACTGTTAATCCGAATAGTGGTGCTATTCTCATTAATGGATATGGCGACCCTTGGTTATTTAGCGAGCTACGTACGCAAGCAATTGATGACATGATAGAAGCGAATTATCAAGATTTATTCAAGAAAACATATATGGATATCGTAAAAGTATCTAGAGATGCAAATATCCAATACGCTGAAGCAATTGAGAATATTACATTGAATACAACATTCTCTGATAACCCACTAAGTACACGCTTAGAATTAGTTGCGAAGACAATAGCAGCTAAGGATGATCTAGGTATGACAAGACAAATTTTCTTTGTTGATTTTGGATCATGGGATCACCACGATGAGTTGCTTAATTCTCAAGCGGAGCAGTTTGATTGGATGAATGACGGATTATTAGAATTTAGAGCAGCATTGAATGAATTAGAAATGTTTGATTGTGTAACAACGTTTTCACTTTCAGAATTCTCTAGAACATTAAGTTCTAATGGGAACGGAACAGATCATGGATGGGGCGGTAACGTATTTATGATGGGAGGTGAAGTGATAGGAGGAAATATTTATGGAAATTACCCGAATCTAGAATTAGGATCTAATATTGACGTAGGGGGTGGAGTACTCATACCTGAAATTTCCTGCGATGAGTATTTTGCAGAATTGTCCAAATGGTTTGGAGTCAGCCCAAGTGAGCTCTCAACTATATTCCCTAACATTGGCAACTTTTATGATGTCAATTCAAATGCAAACCCAATTGGATTTTTGCCATTTGTTTAATCTTTAAAAGTACCATTATGAGAACTAAGATATATGCAGTTTTGATTTGTCTTCTTTGCTATAACATGGCAATTTCACAGTGCTTTCCAGATCGCCACAATGCAAATGAAGATGCAAGTTGGCTTTCATGTACAGCCAGCCCTAGCCCTAATCCAGATCGTGGAACATCGCATTGGGTTTTATATGAGCTAGATGATGTATACGATTTTTATAATTTGACTGTATGGAACTACAATCATGTATATGATCACAACAATGGTGTTTCTGAAATTGCTGTGGATGTTTCATTGGACGGCGTTAACTGGATTGAAGTTGGAGTTTATAATGTATTAGAGTCTGATGGAAGTAGCTTTTATCAAGGAGAGATGGTAGGTTCTATAGGGCGAGAAGGGCAATATGTACTGATCACCGCATTAGAAAATCACGGAGGCGCATGTTTTGGATTAAGTGAAGTGAAGATTGAGTTAGAGCCTTCAGAACTGTTAACTGACATTACACCATCTTTGACGTTATTGCCTACAATAATATCCGGTGTGACTGACCTGTTTTGGACAGTAAAAATTCAAGAACTAGAAAATGGGCCAACCTCAGGAGATATCACTGTGATTATTCCTAAAGATGCTCGTATGACGTTTAATTGGGATCCAAATGGTTCTAATGTAGGTCCATTCTCAGTAAATAATGGTTTCTGGACCTATGATTCTTCTAATAGTAGCTTTCATATCTGGAAGGCCACATTACCCATACAAAGCCAATCAAGTCAAGTGTTTGGTTTTATAGCATCGTATGACCCGCAAGGCACTAGTGGATTAACCTCCACGACGGTAACTATCCTATCAGGTAGTGGAAATGAATCAGACTTAAGCAATAATATCGATGTAGAGACTCTGAGCTTTTACTCGGAAAACTAAAAAATTTCTTTTCTTCTTTTAGATGTTTGATTTCTCACTATTGTGCTATGCAATAGAAAGTCCCGCTATATTCAAATTATAAAATTATGTCTAAGTTAAAGGCTATACATGTGTGTGTTATCCCGATGGCATGCGCCGTCTTCTTGCTCACTTGTCTAACGAAGATAAACGTAAATAAACAGCTCACGTTTAACGACGTCGTTCCACAAGAGTAATAAAGAGCATATTACGTGATCGCATATTGTTACATGCTGGCAATGGCGCTCTTAATTCTATCGCGTGTAATTAACTTGCGGTGGGCGGCTTGTAGCTTTCTGGCGCCGCAAGAATGAGGACGGCAGTGTGCTGCAATTGTTAGGTGAATTGATACGGAGTAATTCTTCAATACTCAATAAATTGATAGTTTGGTTTGTCAAAATATTTAAGTTAACTTATCTAGTATTGTAAATTACCGTAATAAAACTAAAAAAAGGTTTATTAGAGGAAATCTTAATTGAAAATTGATGAAATTTGTTCTCCTATTATTTACAATTATCTTTTCAATGAATTCTGAGTTTTTTGCTCAGAGTAGTTATTCCAAATTATATGAATTGGGTTATGGAAATGACAATCTACCACGTTCAATTCTTGAGGCGAATGAAACATTATATTTAAGCTCTGGAGATATTTGCTACTCAACTAACTCTTCTTGTACAACATTGAGCAGTTTTAGCAAAAATGGTGAATTGATTTCATCTAACAATAATGAATTATTGAAAGGAGGTAATGAAAGTAACTTGGAATTATCAGAAGATGATTTTGTTATTAGCTGCCAATCAAGTCAGTCAGATAAATTGAGTTTAGATTTTTTATTTGTAGAAGAAGATTTATCAAATTCATTTCCAAGAACTACTTTTTTGGATTCTACGTTTCAGGTTACTAATGAAGGAATTCTTTATCACCAAAATAATTATTACACCTATGGTAATGGCAGATTTATAGAAACTGACAGTATTCAGGGCTACATAATTAAATGGGATAAAGAATTGCAAAACGCATTAGATATATTTTTCGTCAACGATCAGGATTTGGATAATTATGTGGATGACTTACAGATCGATAGTCAAGGAAATCTTGTTTATACTAATCAAGGTACAAGCTCTATTGGGAATGAAGATATTAGTCTGTTTACAACTCTTGATACAGCAGGGAATGTTCTTAAGCAATTTGAGTTTCGAAATCCCAAAAATGAAGAACATACAAATTTTATTTTAACCGATTCAGATGATTATGTCTACCCAGCATCATATCCTGAATTTTTTCTAGAAAGTATACTATGTTTTGATGCTGAGGATTTTTCATTAAAATGGCATACCAGTCTACCTTATCAGGTTATTGATGACACATTTAGATCCTATGATGTGTTTTCTGTTACTAGGGCAAAGAATGGTGATATCTTAGGATGTGGAGATGTTTTCATGCCAGTAGGGGATTTAGGAAAATATCATACTGCCTTTTTCTTCAGAATGGATGCTTTAACTGGTGAATTATTATGGATAAGATATTATCTATCTCCAAATGATACAAACCCATCCGAGGGAGAATACTATCATGACTCATTCTTCAGTGTTATTAAAGAAATGGAGAATGGAGACCTTCAATTAGCTGGGCGTGTTGCGCCTGAAGTAGGTAGCTTAGTAAATCGGCTTTGGTTGTTACGAACCGCTTCAAACGGCTGCCTTACTGACAATTGTGGGGAAGAGAATGTGATTTCTTCTACTGATGATCCCAAATTGTCTGAAGAAATTCTTGTATTTCCAAACCCAAGCTTAGGGAATTTTCAAATTATTTCAAGTCATTCGATAGACAAGGTGGAAGTTTATAACATGAATGGATCTTTGATTAATACGTATAAAGGAGATCAAAATATAGCACTTTCGAACGCGGTTAATGGCATTTATGTATTTAAGATTTATCTTAGTGAGGGGCAAATAATTTTAAAAAAGGGAATTAAAATTTAATTTTAAGAAAGAAAAGCATCTAATCAATGTATTATAGAAATACTATTTAATAATTTATAACCGAGCTCAAATAGTGTTCTCAACAAAATAATCAGCAGGGCGTGCCCCAGACATAATTTAGGACAAGTCCTTCATTATGTCTAGGTCGCATTATTTCGGGCTCGCTGTTCGCTTGGTATTCTCGCTTCATAAAGTCGCAAGAACACTAAACCCTGCATGTTGCTCACGCGAAAAATATGCTTGTGACTATACTGGACCCACTCTTTTTATTCTTCGTGGAAAAACAATTCATCTAAATAGTATTTTCTATTTGCTGTGTTATACAAGGTGGAGCAGGAGCCAGTACCGCTACGCATAATGCTAAGACAATGGCCATTTTGATTACTTGCTTCTCTATGACCTCTTGCTAAAACACAATGGCCAAGCTCATGAAAGACGACCATTTCTCTTAGCATGGGACTAGCATTATTCCAGAAACTCCTATCTATAGTTATTTGATTTGGTTGGTTAGAACTGTATCGACAGAGACCAGCAACGTTTGCTTCATGGATTTCAGAGATATCGCCAGTGAGAGCATAATCACTCAAATCCAAATCTATTCCACGTGCTCTTCCTTCCGTTTCGAAATCACTAAAATAACTCTGTAAAGCAATATCAACATCCTCGAGTTGCTCGTCAGGGAGATTAGCAAAACTGCCATCTGTGGAGCATGAAGAAATAATAAAACTGAGACTTAGAAAGACAATAGATATACGCATAGATTTGAGTTTAAAGATGTACTAATTGTATTGTTCTCCGCTATATGAAATGTTTGTCCTATAACGATGAAAACGTAGGCAGTTATTATCTAGATACTATTTTATTCTCCGCTTTTAAGAGGATTTTAGCAATTCTAGATAAATAACAGACGAAAATGATATTAATAATAGAATAAGCATCCAACTGATAAGTTGCGTTCGTACAAATTGCAAGATATTCTGTATTTTGGCGCGTACACAATTACTTAGCGATATATGAATACGGCAAAAAAGATTCTTAAAGAAGCGAAACTCGTAAG
>Ga0209828_1000527_pt1 | contig 36189 bp, 32 predicted proteins | sample MaitaG_FD_187429 | JGI IMG/M metagenome (GOLD analysis project Ga0209828, IMG submission 187429) | Marine algal microbial communities from Maine, USA - Maine_Asex2 metaG (SPAdes) (version 2) | ecosystem: Host-associated > Algae > Red algae > Unclassified | place: Maine, USA | collected 2015-01-05
CGTGCCGCCCTGCGTGAATCGGAGCAGTGACCACGACTGGTCGGTCTCGATCGCGCCGAGTTCCTCGACCCTCAGGTTGTCATCGGCCCGGATCGTCGCCGATCCGCAGTCCATTGACGGACCCGTCCGGAGCAGAACCTTCCAGTCACGCGCCTCATACTCGGGATGCGACAGCGTCCGGATGCGTCCCGCGCCAAACGTCGTCGTCGGGGTCGCTCCCGTACACGGCGCCGATAACTGAGCCGCGACCGGAATCGGCGTGAGCGCCGCCGCGAATCCCCACGCAAGAAAACACAGGCTGCTCAGAGCCGCGCCACGTACCAGTCCGAAGGACGTCGCGAGCTGCTGCAGACCGCGCCGACCGTTTTCTTTCAAACGCTCGATGTCTATCAATGCCTCGATCTCCTTGACCCTGAACGCCCGAGAACGTCAGCCACACCGTCACGTGGCTACCGTGCAGCCCGGTCCAGATCGCATGAGAAAGAGATTATCGAGGAAGGCCCGTGGAATCCTCCTGAATCCTGTTTCAGGAGAATGCATCAGGCGGATTGCCCGGGCCGGGTGATGTTTCGAAATCAGCTTCAGCGCACGAGCCAAGCCCCGATCTCGATGCTCCAACCTCGAGCAGTAGCTCAGCCCGGAGCGCGGCGATGACAACAGAGCGCACGCACGTCGTTGTGTCACCCCACGGCCGCACGTGTATCGCGCCATCGCGCCTTCAGCTCCTTCACGTCATTGGTCTAGACGAGAGGTTGCACTCCACGTCCTTTTGATGAAATCTGACACGGTACGGATTGTTCGAAATAGAGACTTGATACATCATTTGTCAAAGCGTTCTGGAACAACGGCGACCTGACGCCGATAGCGGCCAATCACCGCTACGGTCAGATCAATGTCCCTATCGCCCCTTCGCTTCGTCGCGACAGAACCTCTCGATATCCCCGGCCGGGAGGCAGAACGCAAGGTGTGGGATGCCACTCGTTCGGCCTACGCCAAATACGATTGCCTCGCCTACTGGCGATATCCGCTATTCAGCAAACGCGGGGAGCAGCGCAAGGAGCCGGATATCGTTCTGGCACACCCTGAAATCGGGCTTGTTGTCGTCGAGGTGAAGGGGGTTCTCATCGATCAAATCACGTCTATCTCAGGTCATCGTTGGACATACGATGGCTACTACCAGGCAACCGGTGCCCCTTATCAGCAGGCAGAATCTCAACTCTGGACGCTTCTCGGATTCTGTGACGCTTTCTCCGAACTACGCCGACGCGTTCCTGGCCGCGCACTGGTCGCCCTGCCCTACGTAACAAGAGAAGATTGGGAAGCGCGCGAGTTTCATAAATCTCCCAGCGCTCCGCCAGTACTCCTGGCCGACGAGCTGGGACCTGTCACGCTGCGAAGGCGAATAGCAGAAGCAGCCCCCGCGGCAGTTGGTGAGCCGCTTGACGCCGAGGCTTGGTCGAGATTTCGGAGCGTACTCGGAGGTACCCCCGTGCATACCGAGGAGCTGCCTTCCGCCGCAGGTGGTCGAGCCGAAGTCGTGGCGAGCATGCGCGCTCGAGTCAGTGATCTGGATCTGCACCAGGAGCTGGTAGGCAAGCAAGTGCCTCCGGGTCCCCAGCAGATTCGCGGAATTGCCGGATCGGGAAAGACGGTTCTTCTTTGCCAGAAAGCGGCTGTCATGCATCTAAAACATCCGGACTGGGACATTGCACTCGTTTTCTTCACCCGGAGCCTCTATGACGAAATCACCCATCATGTAGGTCGTTGGGTAAACCGTTTTTCAAATGGCGAACAGGAATACGATCCCGGAACGTCAAGGCTGAGAATTCTTCACGCGTGGGGAGCCAAAGATCAACCCGGACTCTATGGAGAAATATGTGCCGCCATCCCGACGAAACGACTTACGGTAAGGGACGTACCGAGGGGCTCTCCTTCCGCCGGTCTCGCCCACGTCTGCACAAGGTTACTCGAGCAACACGACATTCCCGAACTGTTCGACGCGCTACTCATTGACGAGGGCCAGGATCTCGTCGTCGACGACCCACTCAAGTGGAATGGGAAGCAACCGATCTACTGGATGGCCTACCTGGCGACCAAGCCCTCGGACAATGACGATCCTGATTCGCGCCGACTCATCTGGGCGTACGATGAGGCGCAGAGTCTCGACTCGCTCAAGATTCCGATGACCAAGGAACTCTTCGGTGAGAGTCGTACACGGCTTACCACTGGCGCTTACCCCGGAGGTATCCAGAAGAGCGAGGTCATGCGGCAGTGCTACCGCACGCCCGCGTCAATACTCGTCGCGGCGCACGCACTCGGGATGGGTCTCAAGCGCCCCGGGGGTATGCTTTCCGGCTACACACGGAAAGACGACTGGGACCGCATCGGCTATCGAGTCAAAGGCGACTTCACCGCACGCGGGAACGCGATCCGCCTGACCCGACCGATCGAGCATTCGCCCAACGCCTTCCCCTCACTTTGGACTGAGCCACTGGCTCGCTTCCGATCCTTTGCTTCTCGTGAGGACGAACTCGCCGCGCTTGCCAGAGACGTTCAAGGTGATATCGATTCAGGTCTTCGACCGAGCCACGATATCCTCGTCATCACTATCGGTAATAACGGTTCTGACCGGAAACTTCGGCACCAGGTTCACCAGGTATTTCAGGAAAGCGGCATCGATACTTACGAGCCCACTGCAACCGCTCTCAATGTATCAAAGCCACGCTGGCCCGATACCGATCCGAACCGATTCAGACTCGACGGAGGCGTCACGATCAGCGGCGTTCATCGAGCCAAGGGAAATGAAGCCGCCTCGGTTTATGTTGTCGGTCTCGACGCCTTCGCCGAAGACGAAGCGAACGTGACCCTGCGAAATCATCTGTTTGTCGCCATGTCACGATCACGAGGCTGGATTTCCCTCAGTGGCATCGGCGATGCGCCTTTCTACCGTGAGGTCGTCGATGTGCTCACGGAAGTATCCGAGACAGACGACGATGGATCACTGAGCTTGTCGTTCTGGTTCGCGCGACCCAGCGCCAGGGACATGGGGGACGCTCAGCACGAGTCCTTTTCGACCGATGAGGCAAAGGCCGCGTGAGCGTGAGCAGAGGGCGGACTTAAAGCACAGGCATCCTCGCTCCGCAGGCGGCCACCACGCGTGCCGGACACTCCGCCTCGTCGGCGAACGTGGGCCAGCGTCTGACCGCGCTGTGCACTTCGGCGTGGATGTAATCGAGCTCATGCGAGCGGATGCCGAACCGCGCCGCGAGCTTGTGGCAATGCTCACGCGTCGGCTGAAGACCTTCGCCCGCCACTGTCGTGCTGTGCTCTCCTCCGGGTCCGTCCGAGCAGGTCAGGTCGTAGGCTGGCGCGAATGACCACTCACCACTCGTGTCATCCAGCAGGAAAGCGAAGTTCTTCGCATGATCATCGCGATTGCCGACGGCGACGTTGAAGAGCATCAGACGGAACAATCGAAGCAGATCTGCGTGGTTGCCGGTCAGGTTGCGCGTGATCTCGAACAGATCGGCGTAGTCACAGGAGGGCGCGCGGAAGTCAGCGTGCACCAGGTTGGCGAAGGTGTGTACATGGACGCGACGGTTCGGCGCGCCGCCGGCCGGACGATCGAAACGGCGAACGCCGAACCAGCGCCGCCGTTCGCGTCCTCGCCCGCTGTCGAACAGGCGCGTTGGTGGCATGTCGATCCCTGCGGCCCGCGCCATCAGGCTATAGGCATACTCAACAGGCCCGGCAGTGGCCGCCTCGTCACGCGAGGCGAACTTGACGATCCAGTGCGCGCCTCCGTCAGCAATGAAGCGCTCGTCGAGATCGTCCTCGCCCGACAGTATTCGCTCTCCGGACACGCCGACGAGAACCTTCGGGCGCGCACCGCCGGGCGAACCGCCCGCGCGAATCAGCGCGGGTAGTACGTCGGCGGCATCACCATCGAGTACCGCCTCTGCGTGGCGGCCAAGCCGATGCAGATCGACGAGCTTTTCATCGTCGTCTGCCGCCCGGGTTGGCGGGTGGTAGGTCAGCGTGCCCATTGTGCGTGTGCCAAGCCAGGCAAGACGATCGAGCGGCGACAGTGTCCTCGGTTCGATGCCACGCTGACGGAAATCTCGCTCCACCAGCAATCGCCCCCAGCCATCCGGCAACGAATCGTCAAACAGACCCGGCAACGGCCCGAACTCGCGGTCCGTGTGCTCGACCAGCCCGGCCCGGGCAGGCAGTTCGAACGGCGAGAGTTCGAGCCCCGTCTCCAGAAAGACCGCGTCGTATTCGAAGTAGATGCGCCGATCGTGCTCTGCGAGCGTACCGACAAGAACGATGTCGCCAGGCGTGCGTCGCAACCGTACCTCGAGTCGCCTCACCGGCGACCTCGACGACGCTCTGGCATCTTGTTCCCGGCGCGTCGTTCCAGTTCATCCAGGGAGCTCGCCGGAGGCGGCTCGAGCAACGCGGCAAACTCGTCGAGACGCCCGAGCGCATGACAGAGCCTAAGCAGGTTTTCGAGCGAGGTACGGCCCAACCGTTCAAAGCGACGCACCGTCGGAAGGGATACACCGGAGCGTTCGGCGAGTGTGGCCTGCGTCCAGTCGCGCCGAAGTCGTTCAGCCCGCACCCGGGTGGCGAATTGCCGAGCGATTCCATCCGGATCGTAGCGTTGAAACGGCACTTTGCTCACGTATAGTGGACTCACTTATCACCTACATGTAAACATATATTATCACTTGATAAGTATCAGATCACCAAAAGTATCAAATACTATCTGTTATCGATATCTCGACACTCAATTGTCATGCACATCTGGCGCCTGCCGAGCTCAGCCCCCTCGGCGTGCAGCGCCAGGAAGAGCTGCACAGATTCGACGTCATCCACAGGGAGTTCCCAGCAGTGTTCGCCGACGCAGCTGATCCGGCCAACGCCAGTGTTACGGTCGGCTGCACCGGTTCGGACCGCCGGGCCCGGTGCCGCCGACGGACCACGTCAGGAACTCGTCAGCCGGTTGACCGTCACCAGCATCTGCGCCACTTCAGCTCGCGTGTTGTAGTGACTTGTCGAGGCCCGCACGCAGTTCCTGAGTCCGAGCGGCTCGAGCACACCGCGGGAGTAGTAGTCCCGCTTGCGGGCATGCGTGCGCACACCGTCAGCGTTCAGAGCGTCCACCACGTCGAGGCTGTCGTGGCCATCGATCGTGAACGAAATCATGCCCGAGCGGTGCGCGCTCGTCGTCGGGCCGACCACGTGGACATCGTCCAGTTGACCCAGACCCGGCAAACCACTGCTCCCCCACATCATCGCGTCGACCAGATCCTGTTCCTGGACACGGATCGCGCCCGCAGCGGCTTCGATGAGGGCTCGGGGCGAGTCGGCGTCACTGACCTTTCCGCCGAGCCATTCTAGGTAGCGAACGACTTCGGAGAACGCGGCGTACGCGGAGGTGTCGCGGGTGCCGAGCTCCCACACGTTGGCCGGCGCGCCGTCAAGCTGGTCGTGCGGTGCGTTGGCGAGCCGTTCCGATACCCAGGCGACGCCGAAGTTGTGACGGGAGAAGAGCTTGTAGCCACTGACGACATAACCATCGATGCCGTAGCTGTCGATGTCGACCCGCCCGTGGGCAGCGTGCTGAATTCCGTCGACGATGATGAAGCAGTCGGGCGCAGCCTTGCGGATTTCGGCAGCAATCGCCTTCACATCGACGTGCATGCCAGTGACGGGACTGGCGTGGATGATCGTGGCCACGGCCAGATCAGGCGTGATGAGCGGCCGGTACTGCTCGACGTTTACTACCGTCGTCTCGGCGTCGAAGCCCACTTGCTCGTAGGACATCCCGGCGACGGCGGCCCAACGTCGACAGGCGCTATAGGTCGCCGGGTGTTCGAGATGGCTACCGATCACCATCGAGCCACGGCCGGCGAAGATCGCGTTACGGATGAGGCGGCCGAGCAGCTCGGTTCCGGACTCGCCGACGAACACCTCACCTTCTGATGCACCGAGTAGCAACCTCATGTCGGCGCGGCCCTCGGCGATGACGCCCATGAGGTACTGTGACGCCACGTTGCTGCGTCCCTGATTGTCGGGGAAGGCCATGAGCTCGGCAGTTCGTTCGACCGCTCTCTTTAGGGTGAGCGATCCACCGGCGTTCTCGAAGAAGGCCCGCGGCCCCTGGATCGGGCACACGTCCGCGTGGTGGAATCGCTCGCGGATGGCGATGAGTAGCTCGGGATCGAAGGTCACGAACGTAGTTTCTCCCAGGTGTCGTCGAGCGCGCAGGCCAAGCGACGCGTACCTTCCTCGACAGGTTTCATCTGCCGATTGTCTTCCATTGACACATGAGCAGCAATCTCGAATAAGCCAACGCAAGATGAAATCCGCTCAACTGCCCTCATCACCTGCTTGTGTGTCGTGCCAGAGGGGAGCGCAACGTAGTAATTGTCCGATTTCATTGCCCTCATGCTTGTCTTGCCGGTGACAGTTCGAGCACCGCATTGAACTGGTACTTTCCAGATTCCGCAACCAGCTCGTTTGACGACCGTCGACGAAGCGCTCCTTCAGTAATTCCACATCGTTCCGTCTTGCAGCCTCACGACAGGGTGACTGCCGGGTTGGTAGCTGTAACGCGCCGCCAGTGTTTCATCGAAGTCGACTCCCAGGCCGGGGGCATTGCTGACATGGAACATGCCGTTCTCCATCCGGTGATCTGACGGAAACAGCGCATCGCATTCGGGCGTACCCAGCACCAGATATTCCTGGATACCGAAGTTCGGGGCCCAGGCATTCAGATGCGCCTGGGCGGCCATGCAGATCGGTGAATGGCTCGGTGCGCCATGGAAGCCGGTTCGTACATGGTGCAAACCCGCAAGATCGACAATCCGTTTCACGGATGTTATGCCGCCGCCGTAAGAAACGGCTACACGAATGAAATCGATCAACTCCTTTTCGATCAGTTTGTTGCAATCCCAGACTGAGTTGAAGACCTCGCCGATGGCAATCGGCGTGGTGGAATGCTGCCGGATCAGCGTCAGAGCGTCCTGATCCTCGGCCGGAGTCGGGTCTTCGAGCCAGAACAGGCGAACCGGTTCGACCGCCTTGGCGAGTTCAGCCGCTTCACGCGGCATGAGCCGGTGGTGCACGTCGTGGAGAATATGAAGTTCCGGCCCAAAACGCTCACGTACGCGAGCCAACGCATCGGGGATGAATCGCATGTAACGATCGGTGTCCCAGACTTCGACCTTGGGCCGGATCCCGCTGAAGTCAGTCATGTAGTGCTTCACATCACCCTTTTTCTCGGGCACGGCATAGCTCGCCGTTGGCATGCCGGGGATGCCGCACTGTATGCGAACCGCCTTGTATCCGTCGTCAACATGGAATGCGATCGAATCGAGCAGATCTTCGAGGTCCGCTCCCGTGGCATGCGCATAGACCATCGCTCCCTCGCGACTCTTCCCGCCAAACAACTGGTAGAGCGGCAGATCGGCCAGTTTGCCCTTGATGTCCCAGAGCGCTGTGTCGATCGCGCCCAGCGCGACCGTCTCGACAGGTCCGCGTCGAAAGTAAGCGCCACGATAAAAGAACTGCCAGATGTCCTCACTGTTGCGCGGATCCATTCCGATCAATTTCGGAATCAGATAGTCCCGCAAGTAGGCGGCGGGCAAGGTCTCGCGGCTATTTATTGTTGCGTCGCCCAAGCCGTAGATGCCCTGATCGGTCGTGATCTTCAGCGTGACGTAGTTCTTGCCGGGGCCGCCGACGAAAACCTCTGCATCGGTTATCTTCATGCTTGGACTTTCCTCAACAAGGCCTGCTCAGCCCAGACTGTTCAGCCCAGACAAGTATCGTCCGTCCAGTTGACGTTCCTTCTGATCAGATTGATTATCTGCTGGTTCCATATCCCGTCGTCCATCACTGTCCACGAAGACGGCGCTCATTCGTCCCGGCCCGCCGAGCGCACTTGGTCGTCGGCACGGCGGACGGGACGAGCTTCTACGACGACGGGCTGGCGGGCAGCACGACGTATCGCTACGAAGTCTTCACGCTTGGTTCGGGGCGACGTTCCGCCGCCTCTACGCTCGACGTAACGACGGGCAGTTCTGGCCACGGGGGCTCGCTGGAGTTTCGGGAGTCGTTCACGGAGGCCAATCTGCCTGAGGCTCTCGATGCTCTCACATTCGCGTCAGTGTCCTTCGAGGCGTTGCTCCCTGAAGAGCGACCCTACCTCGAGCAGAGGGAAACCTCGGTACCGTTCTCGACCGTTCCCTACGTCGAGGGCCTGATGGAGAGCGTGCTGATCGACATCGAGGGGAGCGGACGCGACTCCAGAGTGGTGAGCTCAGGAAGGAGAGTTCCGGCGAGGGGAGCAGCAGCAACACGCCCATCGAGGTCACATACGAACTGACGACCGAGAACATCGATGACGAGGAACTGTGCAGCCCGCTGACGGGAACAATCACCTACGACAGCATCTTCATCGAAAGTGGCGCAAGAAGGAGTCGCCACGCGATGACTGAATTCGCTAGTGCCGCACCATGCCGGCATCCACGTTCAAGGTCTGCCCGGTAATCCAGCGCGCATCATCCGACGCGAGGAAGGCGACCACGTCCGCGATATGCTCAGGCTGCCCCTTGCCTTTGACCGCCTGCAGCATATCCACGAAATCGAATGCCTCATTATGCGGGCTGGCCTTGACGCCCTCGCTCTCCGTCAGACCTGGCGTGACAGCATTGACCGTGATTCCATGCGTACCGAGCTCCGTTGCCAATGCGCGAGTGAAGCCGATCACGCCGCCTTTTGCAGCGACATAGGCAGCCATGTTCGGTGTACCGGCAAAGAAGGTGTTGGAGGCAATGTTGATCACGCGTCCTTGTCGACCCGCGGCACGCATCTGATCTGTTGCAGCGCGACTGATCAGAAACGTACCGGTCAGGTTGACGCCGATGATCTCCTGCCAGTGCGCGAGGTCGACCTCGTCCCAGGCAATGAACGGCACGATGCTGGCGTTGTTTACCACGACGTCAAGCGAATCGAACTGTGCGCTGATTCCATCGAACAAGGTGATCACCGACTGTGGATCGGAGATGTCCGCCGCCAGACCGATCGCACCCTCACCCAGACGTTCGACTGCAGCCTCCATGCCGGCCGAATTGCGATCGGATACCACTACGGTGGCCCCGTCGTCGATCAGTCGTCGTGCTATCGCAAAGCCGATTCCCTGAGCGGCGCCGGTCACCAGTGCTGTCCTGCCCTGCAGTCTCTTCGACATGTTCATGTCCTCCTGATTCAACTCGAGATAATTGACGATGGAAACAACGGCAACCGGATTCGGTCCGGCTGCGCTTTATCGGATGAAGTGGTCGCGCCGGGATCTGCCACTACGCTGCGCTCTGCTCGATCACGGCCAGCGCAGCATCGACGCCGTCGCCCGCTTTGACATCGCTCCCGAGTTGACGCAAGGCCCCGCCCAGCGCCACGATCGCCGACAGGGCATGAACAGGATGCGCCGTCGGCCCCATGTGTCCGATGCGGGTGAGCTTGCCGAGCGTCTCGCCGCGCCCCGCCGAGAACACCACGCCGTAACGTTCACGCGCACAGGCCCGCATCTGCGACTCATCAATGCCATCCGGCGTACGCACCGCAGTGGTCGTCGGTGATGCAATGGTTTCGTCTGCCGCCCAGAGTTCGAGCCCGAGAGCTTGCACGCCTGCACGGCAGGCGGCTGCAGTCAAGGCGTGGCGCTCCCAGACCCGTTCCGGCCCTTCGGACAGATACAACTCGAGTGCGCGGTCAAGGCCATTCATCTCGGCCACCGAGGGCGTGAACGGAAAGTCCTTGTCTGGCTCTGCAGCATGTTCCCAATCGAGAATGCTCATGAAGGACGCGCGCGGTGCGGCCGGATTGGCTCGCATCTTCTCCCAGGCGCGCTCACTGACCCCAAGCAGGGTCAATCCGGGCGGAGCGCCCAGACACTTGTTGGGACCGGTCACGTACACGGCGGCCTGGCAGCTCTCCGGATTGGTGTCCATGCCACCGAAAGAGGAAACGGCGTCGACGATAAGCAAGGCTCCGTGCACGCTGACAACATTGCCGATCTCCTCAATGGGATTGATCGTTCCCGACGGTGTGTCGTGATGACAGACGGAGACCACGGAGATCTCTGGATGCTGGTTCAGCATGGCCTCGACCGCTTCGACAGGGATCGACTCGTTGTAGGGCACTTCGATTTCCAGAATGTTCGCGGTGTGCCGCGCGGCCCAATAGCCAAAACCTTTTCCGTACACACCGGAGGCGAGGTTCAGGACCGTGTCATCAGCGGTGATCAACGAAGCCGCCGCAGCTTCCAGGCCGAGCACAGGCTCCCCATGCATGATCACGGGTACACGTTCCGTTCTCATGGCCTCTCGCGCCTTGTCTGCCGTCCGCGCATAGGCAAGCTGAAACGCCGGGTCATAGTCGTACTGCACCGGACGGGACAGGGCACGCAAGACCGCGTCATATGCGTTGACGGGTCCTGCAGTCAACGTCAATACGGCCGGCTTGTCAGTTTCGTAGCGCATCGTTTTCACCTCGGTCAACCACGCAAGGCGTGGTCATGGGAAGGCCAGTCACCGACGCTTGCCATCACAAGCGTCGATTACCTCAACTGTAGAATCGTGTCCCCGTGCTGTACGTCTGGAAACTCTCCATGTCGTGCGAATACATGAGTTCGGCGCCCCGATCCTCGGCAAGCTGCTTGACGCGCTTCATCGACTCGATACCGGCGAGTGGATCGATGTGAAACGACGCCTGGCAAAGCATCTCCAGACTCTGCCGGGTGTAGGCCGCATCGATCGTGAACAGGATCGGTGCCCGGTTGGAAAGTTCCACCAACAGGCTGTAGTGGCCGATCGAGTGTCCGGGGGTGAAGATGAGTTCGACACCCGGGGCAAGCTCCAGGTCGCCCTCCACGCCTTCGAATGTCGAGTTGGCACGGGTAGTCCCGGCGAGCAGCTGATCACTGGTGCCACGAGCCTCGGCGGCCTCGGCCGAAAAGCTCAGATCGGAGTAACCGAGCATTTCAAACGGTGCCGGCTCGCACGCTTGCGGAACTTCGCTCTTGTGGCAGATCTTCTTCGCATGCGGGAAAAACTTGTTGCCACCGCAATGATCGAAGTGAAAGTGCGAGTTGAAGACGACATCGATGTCCTTCGGCGATAGACCGAGTTGGCCCAGAGCGCCCGGTATCGTCTGTTCGGCGGTTTGCTGTGGCTTCTCGAAGGGCAGCACCTTCATCACGTGGTCATGGTCATATCCTGTGTCGATCAGGAAGCGACCTTCGGCGTGCTCGATCAGGATCGAATAGACCGGAAAACGGACTTCACCGGCGGGGCCCTTGTTCCAGTAAACGTGCAGACCATCTAGTACCAGTGAGCCGCCGTCGAGCAGATATACCTTGGTATCAGACATTGTGGTCTCCTGTGTGGTTCGTTCGAAAGCTGAAATTCGTTCAAGTGCGGGCGCCTGTGGCGCGATGAGTCAAGCCGCGATGGCCGCGACTATCGGGAACCTCGTTCGTAGGGAATACCGAGCGCTCTCGGCAGACTGGAGCGACGACCGAAGGCGATCAACATGAGCATGACGGCCAGGAACGGAATCATCTGGATCACGTCGGTCGGCACGTTCGTACCGGCCACTTGCAAGGCAGTGGTCAACGACAGGCACAGTCCAAAGATCAATGCCCCGCCCAACACCCAGGAAGGATTGCCGCGCGCGAGCATGGCGAGCACGATGCCGAGGAAGCCCGCTCCATTGGTGATGAAGGGAATGAACAGTCCGGCACCCACCGTGGCGAGATACGCACCGCCCAGACCTGCCAAGGTACCTGTGATCAACACGGCGATTGTTCGTGTGCGGTAGACATCGATGCCGGCGACATCAAGCGCTTCCGGCTTGTCGCCGGCACTCTGCAGCCACAGACCGAACTGGCTCCGGCGATACAGCAGCGACAACACCATCACCAGCGCGATCGCAAAGTAGACGACCGGATTGTGCGCAAAAAGGGCCGGACCGACGATAGGAATATTAACGAACAAGGGCACTTCCCATACCTCGGCGGCTGGCAGACGCGGATAGCTTCTCGAGAACTGGAAGTGGTGCAGCAAGGCTGTCAGCCCTTCCAGCCCAAGTGTTATGCCAATCCCCACCACGATCTGGTTGAATCCCAGGCGCACGCACATCAGGGCCATGAACAGTCCGGCTATCAGTCCACCGGCCATGCCGCACGCAAACCCCACCCAGAGCGATCCGCTTTGATAGGCGCCGAGAAACCCCGTGTAGGCACCCAGCAGCATCATGCCCTCGATGCCGATGTTCAGTACGCCGGCTTTCTCCGATATCTGTTCCCCGAGCCCGGCCAACAACAGCGGAACGGCTGCCGTCACTGCGCCGAACAGCAGGGCACCGAGAAAGAGTTCACTGAAAAGGACGTTCATGATCAGCTCAGCCTCTGTCGTCGCCACCGTTGATCGACGTGCTCGGCGACCGCGAGCGTCAGCAACACGATAGCGACGAGAACCAGCGTGAAACTGCTCGGAACGCCGAGACGTCTTGCCGCACTCTCACCGCCGATCGAGAGTATCGACAACAGCAGAACGAAGACGATGGCGGCGAACCCGTTGAGTCGAGCGAGAAAGACCATGGGAATGACCAGCAGACCGAAAGCCGGGTTCCAGTCGGCGCGAAGGTTGCCGTGCACCCCCACGATGTCGACAGCTCCGGCCATGCCGGCGAGCGCAGCCGAGAGGGCGAACACGATCATCGTCAGTTTGCGCGAGGGTAGCCCGGCATGCCGCGCAGCAGCGGCATTGCTACCAACCACTCGCAAGCGAAGCCCGAAGGCTGTGCGCTGCATCACCAAGTGCACGACGACGATTGCTACCAGGCCGATGAGCACGCCACTCGACACGGTGGTTTCGAACAAGCGTGGCAGACGAGCGTCCACCGGTAACGTGGCAGTCTGCGGCACGGTAGTCGCGGGGTCGAGAAACACGAGCTTGACCAGTGCATTGCCAAGTGACAGGCCAAGGAAAGTCATCATCAGCGTCGTCACGATCTCGTTGACCTGCTGGTACGCACGAAGGTACGCCGGCAACAAGGACCACAGGGCTCCGGTCAACGCTCCCAGCATGATCGACAGGGTCAACACCATCCAGCCTGGCAGCACGCCGTGCAAGGCCGGTGCGAGCACTGCTGCCGCCAACGCGCCCAGCAGGAATTGCCCGTCGACACCCAGGTTCCAGATGCCGGCGCGAAAGGCAATGATGAGCCCGGCTGCCAACAACAGGAGCGGCGCCATGCGGGTCAGGGTCTGCTGCAGGCCCGAGGGCGAGAACAAGCCGCGTTCTACCACGTAGCTGTAATATGCCAGCGGATCGACCCCAACGGCCAACAGGATCAGCGACGCGATCAGTAACGCCACGAGGAGCGGCACGAATGTGGTCAGTAGTGGCCGACACATGTCCATGAGCGTGAGGTTCGCTTTTACCGGCGACACCCGGGAAACACGATCGAGCTCGGTGTCGACGCTGCTCATGAGGTCACGCCTGCCATCAGTCGCCCGATGTCGTGCCGTACGCTCTCGCCGGTATTGCTCACGGTTCCGACGATGGCACCGTCGACCATTACCGCGATTCGATGACACAGCAAGAGCAGTTCATCCAGCTCTGTGGAGATCACGATCAGCCCGATTCCGGAGGCCGCCGCATCCATCATGCGCCGCTGAATTGTCCGTATGTTCTTTACATCCAGTCCGTAGGTGGGTTTGTTGAAAACCACCAGTCTGGCCCCTTCCGCCAGCTCTCGACCGAGCACCACCTTCTGTATGTTGCCGCCCGACAGGCGCCCCACCGGCGTTCTGATGGAAGGCGTCCTTACATCGAACTCCTTTACCAGCCGTCTGGCTTCAGCGTCGATATCACTACCGCGCACGAATCCGTGCTGCCAGTAGGGAGAACTGCCAATCTGCTTGATGAAGAAGTTCAGGGACACCGGAAACTCGCCAAGCGTCCCTTCACCCAGACGGTCGTCCGTCAAGTATCGAAGACCGAGCTCACAGCGTTCGCCCACGTTCAGCCCGTCGAGGCGTTGTCCGGCAAGATGAATGCTGCCGCCTTCGAGTGCACGCTGCCCGGCAAGCAGCTCCGCCAGTTGCTTCTGTCCATTCCCGTCAATTCCGGCGATGCCAACGATCTCCCCGGGCCACGCGTCGAGGTCAAGTTTACGGAGCGCAGGTGAGGTGTCCGTGGCCGACAACGACACATCGCGGACGACAAGTAGCGGCTCTCCGGACAAGTCCACGGGCAGACGCTTAGCGACACTGGCATCGGTGCCGCGCTCCTGATCATCGAACATGTGTTCGATGATCTCGGCGACCAGCACGTCTTGCTCCAGAGCGCGGAAACGCTCGGGGCCAATGCTGCCGACCTTTCGGCCGAGACGCAGAATTGAAATGCGGTCGCCGAATGCGGCTGCTTCATTGAGTTTGTGGGAAATGAAGACGACGGCAAGCCCGCGCGAAACCAGCCGCCGCATCAACGCACCAAGCTCCTCTATCCCGCTTGGGGAGAGCATGGAAGTGGACTCATCGAGAATCAGTAGACGACTGTCGCGCAGCAAGGCCCGGACGATTTCCACCTGTTGCTGCTCACCGAGTGACAAGTCCGCCGCGGGAGCGTCGAGCCGCAGGGAGATTCCCAACGGCTCGACGATCGCGGCCACACGGGTGGCCAGTGACGCGCGATCCGGACGACGCCACCAGCGATCGCCGAGCAACAGGTTCTCGGTCACGCTCAGCGTCGGTACCAACATCGAATGCTGGAAAACCGTGCCGATTCCCGCATTGATCGCGTCTTTCGGAGAGCTTAACGACACCGGCTCACCATCAAGCAGGATTTCACCCTCATCGGGTTGCACGAGACCGGCAAGCATCGAGATCAGCGTCGACTTGCCCGCGCCGTTCTCACCGAGCAGCACGTGTACTTCGCCCGGATGGATATCGAGATCGATCGTGTCGCTGGCCACCACGCCGGGAAAGCGCTTGGTCACCCCGCGTAGCGAGACAACAGGCGCCTGGGCAGCAGGGAGACGTGACACCTCAGGGTCTGCAGCAGGAATGCTGACGTTCACGATGACCTCTCCGTATCGACCCTGGCGACGCCGCGTGCTACTGCACCTCACTCATCATGGCGCGCACACCCTCGGCATCGAACACCGCCGAAACCTCGATCTCGCCGTCGATGATGTTCTGTCGCAGCCCCTCGATCTCGCTCCAGATCTCATCAGGCACCTGGGGCGTCTTGAGAACCTGCACCGAGTCGTCAGCCAGCGTGATCGCATAGCTTTTCTTGCCGAACTCGTCGGCCATCAGATCCTCGATCATCTGTGTGTAGACCGGCGTCATGTCCCAGACAACCGACGACAGCAAATAGCCCTTGTCGAGTTCGCTCTTGTCACCGATCACATCGATGAACAGTACCTTCCCACCATCCGCTGCCGGCTTGGTCTCTACCGCCTGCAGCATGCCGAAGCTAGAGCCGTTGCCCTGTCCGAAGATGATGTCGGCACCCGCGGCTATGACGCTCTCAGTCACACGCTTGCCTCCAGCAGCATCACTGTAGGCAGCGGGACCGATCACCGCGTAGACAAGCTTCACCTCTGCACTCTCGTCCTTGACGCCTTGCGCAAAGCCCGCTGACTGCGCGTTCCACGACGGCGGTTCACCGGACACGACGACCCCGACGACCCCCGAGCGACTCATCCTGGCGGCCATTCGACCGGTCAGGTACGCGCCTTCGTGACCCGACAAGGTGTAGTCGGAAACGAGGCCTTCCTTCAGGCCCTCTGGCGTATCGACTATCGCGACGGGAACGCCCATCTCCTCGGCAATCTCGGGCCCGGCCGTGTTGTATCCACTGGCGTGCGCAATCATCAGACCGACACCCTCCTCCGCCAGTTCACGCATCGTTGGACGAATGTCTCCATAGCCGAGCCCTTCGGCAACGACAAGCTCTACCCCGGTGGCGTCGGCAGCCGCACGGGCCGCCGTCACACCTTGTTGGTTCCAGCCGAAATCGGTCCCTTCTTCAGGAACGAGTATTGCGATACTCGACAATTCGGCCGCGTGGATCGAACCCACGAAGAGTGAGCTGGCCGCCGCTGCGAGTAGTAAGGTCGTAGTCTGTTTCTTCATTTTTCAACTCCTCCAGGAAATCGGAATCCTTGATGACTCTTGGTAACACTTCGTCTGAGCAACGCGTCTGCCGCGATGTCGTTGCCTCAGCCGCCTTGACGTTCGGATGCACACTTGCACTGCTGATTCAGCTCGTCTCGTCCGCGGCAGCGGAAGGTGAAGCGAGCACCGAACCGCTGAACATCGGGACGATCAACCTGACGCTCCGTATCGACAATCGATCCTCGGAACGCATGATCTGCGAGGCGACGATTGCCCATTGGTTCAGCATGAGCCTGCCGGCGATCGATCCCGGTGAAGCCGGCAACAGGGTCGTCGTGTTCGACAAGCACGACGGCACCATCAGCGTACCCGGACCTACGGGGGAACTGATGGCAATCGAGACGCTCTGGTGCGGCATTGCCGGCCGTGCCTGGGAGACGCGCTCCCTGCTCGCGCTCGACCGGAGCCGCTTCGACCGTGCGGAGCAACGCCACTTCCACTGCACGGTGAAGGATTCGCGCCTGCACTGTCGGCATCAGGCAGCGGTTCATTGAGCGTCACTCACGAGCGTCTGCAAACGCTCGTACTCCGCACGCACCGCATCGTCTTCCTGGACCAGTTCGTCCGCCAGCGCCGCGAACTCATCCATCATGGCAGCCTGTTCGCCCTCATCGAGTCGAGTGACTTCTCCGCCGTTCTCGGTCCAGGTCGCGTAGGTCGTCTTCACGTTGTTCACACCCCACTCGTAAACACGTTCTTCCGCCGCACGGCCCGCGTCGACGATGGCCTGCTGGACCTCGTCGTCCTGCGACTGGAAAAAATCTTCGTTGACGACCGTCACTGAGACTATCTGCGCAAATCGAAGATCGGTTACGTACTTGCCAATGTCGTAGTACTTGAATGCGGTGAGAATGGGCATGCCGACCAGCATGCCGTCGAGACCCCCGTTCTGCAGCTGTGGCACGACTTCACTGAGCGCCAACGGCAGGGGAATCGCACCGAGCTGCTTCATCGGCTCGGTTTGCATCGGCGACGCAAATGTCCGAATCTTCATTCCGGACATGTCGACAATCGAGTTCACCGGCTCAAGTGAGAAGACCACGGCGGGGCTGTTGTAGAAGGCACCGATGACGCGTAATCCCTTGTCGATGAACATAGTCTCGAGGTGACTGCGATACGTCGGGTCCTGAAACGCCGAACGAACATCCCCGGAGTCGGTGAAGAGACCTGGCACATCGAACGCCTGGAAGCGCGGATCTACATTCGTCATGAAGGCAGTTGGGGTGGTGAAGGCCTCGATGGTCCCAAGCAAGACACCTTCGGCCATCCGCGGAATCGCGCCCAGCTGACTGGCCGGATAGAGTTCGATCGTCACCGCATCGCCAATCCGTGTGTGCAACTCGTCGGCAAAGACCTTCTGCCATTCGTGTTGCACGTCGTTGATGGTCGCCGACGCAAGCTTCATCGTATCGGCTTGCGCCCGAGTGACTGTCGCCAGCGCAACCACGATCGCGACAGCCCAGAGAGCGACAGCCTTCAGAAAGCATCGTTGCCAGACTCGATTCATGCGGTAACTCCTGTAGTTGTGTGTTCCCATGGTCATGCACCAAGCGTCAGAGAGAGGGCCGGCAAGTAGGTGATCAACGCCAGGGTCACGAGCTGCAGGCCGGCGAAGGGCAGCACACCGGCGTAGATCGTGTGCGCAGGCAGTCCCGTCACCGACTGCGCCGCGAACAGGTTCATCCCGAAGGGCGGCGTGAACATGCCGATGGCGAGGTTCACGGTCATGACCACGCCAAAGTGAATGGGGTCGATCCCGAGCGACACCGCCAGCGGAACGAGCAGTGGGGCGAGTACCAGGATCGCGGAGGTGGGATCGAGAAAACAGCCCACCAGAAGCAGGAGCAGATTCACGACCAACAGAAACTCGACCGCCGACAGATTCATGGCCTCGACGGCCGCGCTCAGCGACTGCGGAATCCCCTGTGTCGTGAGTAGCCAGACCAACACGCCTGCGCAAGAGACGATGATCAGGATCTTCGCCGAGAGCAGCGCCGCGTCAGCCGCCGCCTCGACAATGTCGGACACGCTCATGCTGCGATACACCAGTCGCGCAACCAGCATCGCGTACAGGCATGCGAAACCACCGGCCTCGGTAGGCGAGAACGCACCACCGTAAATGCCACCGATGACGAAGATCGGCATGAGAAGAGCCCAGATCGCGTCCTTGCTGGTCTGCACAACCAGACGCGCGTCGAAACGCGTATCGCTTGTTATTCCGTCCCGTTGCGCAATAGAGGCAATGAAGACGATCATGGCGCCGGCGATCAACAGACCGGGAAGGATGCCCGCGATGAACAGCCGCGCAATGGACTGCTCTGCCGCCAGGCCGTACAGGATCATCGCGATACTCGGCGGAATGACGATATCGATGGCGCCGGACGACGCGAGCAGACCGACCGCACGCTTCTCGCCGTATCCGGCCGCATGCAAGCGTGGGTACATCGTGCCGCCCAGTGCCCCCACCGCCGCCATGCTCGAGCCGGAGATGGTGCCCAGTACCGTCGATGCGCCGACGGTTGCCACGCCGAGACTGCCGGGTAGACGACCGGTCAATGCAAGCACCAGGTTGATGATGCGCCCGGCGATGCCACTTCGGCTCATCAACTCGCCGGCGAACACGAAGAACGGCACGGCGAGCAGAACGTAGTTGTCGAAGCCGCCAAACAGGGTCTGGTGCACCACCATCAATTGCGACGGTGCGGTCAAGATGACGAACCCGGTCGCTGTGGCCAGAAAGACCATGAACACTGGAAATCCCAGTGCCAGAAGCAGCAGCGGAATGACCAGAATTCCCATCATCGTCACGACCGAGCTCGACCGAAAAGGGAGATCAATGCCGCCAGCGACATTCCGATGAGACCCACCAGCACGACAACATGTGGAATCCACATCGGCACACCCAGCGACATGCTCTTGATATCGAGTGACGCCAGGCGTTGCACGAACTGCCAGGACGCGAACGCGACTGTCGAGCAGACCACGAGGGCCAGGAAATCATGTAATCGGAACAGCCATGTGCGCTGTCTGACCGTGATTCGAAAGACAAGCAGAGACACACTGATGTGATCTCGCTGGCGCAACAACACGACGGAGCTTCCCATCACGACAACTATCAGCAGGTAGACCATCAACTCATCGGCACCGGCGAGCGACCAGGAGAACAGGTAGCGAAACGTGGCGTTGACGACATTGATCGCAACGACCAGGATGAGGCCCAGCCCAAGGCATTTCCGAAGAACGCCTGATGTCACTGTAGGGCTCGCACCCGGCGAAAGCGCAGCCTCGGAGGAGCACTTGTGTGCTGAAGGGCCCGGGGAAGTCATCCGCCTTTGCTCTCGAGCACACGGCGAATCGCAATCAGTTTGTCGGCGCGTGCCCGCTGCAGGGCCGGTATGGCATCGAGATCGTAGTCGTAGATGCCACTACCACTCTTCAGACCCAGCCTTCCTTCGTCATGCCGTTCGGCAACCAGCGGCGACACGTTCGCTCGCGTGCACAGTTCCTCGTTGAGAAAGGAGGAGACCGAGCGGTAGATATCGAGACCTGCCATGTCGAGCAGCGCCATGGGTCCAATGACGGCGGTCTTGAATCCGATGCCCCACGATACGCAAGTGTCCATGTCCTCGGCATCGATCACCCCGCGCTCTACCAGGTCGACCACTTCGCGAAGCATCGCGTAGAGCACGCGGTTCTCGACGAAACCCGGCACATCCTTCTTGATGAGCACGGGCAACAGTCCCATTTCGCGAATGAACTCACTGACGGTGCTGACCACTTCCGCGCGGGTCTGAGCGCCAGCGATCACTTCGATCATTGGCACGATATGCGGTGGGTTGGACCAATGCATGCCCACGAATCGACCCGGGTGTTCCAGCGTCGCCTGCAGCGTTGTGATCGGAATTCCCGAAGTGTCAGTGGCTATCAGTACGTCGGCGTCCACGATGGCCTCGACGTCTCGATAGACGCTGGCCTTGATCAACGCGTCTTCCGGCACGTTTTCCAACACCAGATCCGTGTCCGTCAGCGCCTCCACCAGTACTTGAGTAAAGCGGATTTTCCCCTGACCCGACGCCGGTGCATGGACGCCCAAGGCGTCCAGCACGCCGTCAGCCTGGGTGATCTGATCTTCCGCACGTTTCAGCACTGATTCGACGATGTCGTACGCCATCACATCCACGCCGCTGCGCGCCAGCCGCGCGGCGATTCCCGGTCCCATTGTCCCGAGACCGATCAGTGAGACGCGTCGAATCATCGCGCGCTGCCCGTCACCACGCCGGTCGCCCGCTTGAACGCAGGGCGGCTGCTGATGGTGTCTACCCAGCGTTGCAGTTCTGGCAGGGCGGGTCGATCGATATCGAAGTCCATGCAACGCCGGACAATGGGCGCCAGGGCAATATCGGCAATGGTCAATCTCTCCAGTGCGAGAAACGACTTGCCACGCAGATGCCCGTCGAGAATGGCCAGCTGTGAACCCAGATCGGCGACCTGAGCGGCAAAGTCGGCCGGACGCTCTGCCACTGCCAGCTTGCTTCCCTTGAAGGCCGCGAGGTAGCCCGGATTGACGGCGGCCAGCAGGAAGTCCATCCAGCGCTCGACCTGCGTTCGATCAGCCGGGGACTTGCCTTGCATGTCAAGGGCATGGACCGCCGCCAGATACCGAAGGATCGTGTTGGATTCCCACATGACCAGATCCCCGTCAAGCAAGGTCGGCACCTTGGCAGTCGGGTTCATTTCGAGGTACTCGGCCGTTCGCGTGTTCTCGAATTGCTTGCCGTAGTCCTCGCGCTCGTAAGCCACTCCAGCTTCCTCGAGGAAGAAGAGCACCTTCTGGACGTTTCCTGATGTCGCTCTGCCGAGAATCCTGATCATTGCCTTGTCAACCCTGTCCGTTTCATGGCCTGTCGATTTCGTGGAGACTGCTGCGAGTCCTGCCCTGTGGTGTGCGTCATCGCCTGTCATCTTCGATCGGCTTGTAGACGATCGCGTCCATCTCGATCTTGGTGTTGATAACCGCTTTCGCTTCGACCGTGGTGCGAGCCATGACGGCATCACCAATGGCCTGCTGGAATGCACGGTTGTAGCGGCCGAAGTCGCGGGTGTCCTGCAAGTAGGTCGTGATCCGCACCACGTCCGATAGCGTGGCGCCCTCCTCTGCGATCACCCGCTCGATGGTCTTGAGCGTGGCGACGGTCTCGACCTCGATCGTGCCGTCGATCATGTTGCTGTCCGCGTCCTTCGGGACCTGGCCGGACACGAACAGGAAGTCGCCCGCGCGGACCGCCGGATAGAAGGGCAAGTTCGGATTCCTGGTGCCGATTGCGTAGTGCCGTGCTGACTTCTTCGCTGACTCGCTCATGTGGTTCATGTTTCCGGATGGGTCGGCATGTTGGTTCGAAGACGTGTTTTGCCGCACTACAGAACGCTTGTTTCGATGATGTCGACGCCGCGCACGCGATCGACCAGATAGACGAGGCCCCGGTCATCTATCGTGACGTCGTTGGACGACGCGCGCTCAGCCCCGTCGGGCGAATCGGGAACGAAGTGGGCGATCTCTGCAGGCGCGAACGGATCCTTGAAATCGACAATTCTCAATCCTTGCGCAAACCACGCGAACGGAACGATGGAGCCGCTGAATCGCTCAGACGGTTGATGGCAACCGGTCATGGGATCCTGGGGCGACCCGTCGGTGTCCACGCCGGCTACCTGGAACGTTGAAATGGGAAAGGGGTTCGTTTCATCCGTGATGTCGTAGACCCAGGTGAACGCCGGCGCGTGTGGGCGCAGCTTCGCGACATCTTCGTCAGCTACCACCATGACCTTCCGGCCCTTGAGAGGCGTTGGTATCGGCAGGCAGGTGTGCGTCGGATGCGGAAACGCCGGACTCGAATTCCGATGCCCCACCAGCGTCGGTTTCGTCATGTCGGAGATATCGAGAATGAACAGACCATGGTGCCAGTAGCTCACATAAAGCCGGTCTCCCATCCTCAAGGGATGGTGACAACGAGGCGCGACGTAATCGTCCCAGGGATACGCCTCTCCACCTCCGGTCCATTGGCCCGGAATCCACCAGCGACCCACTTCCTCCGGCTTCGCCGGATCAGCCAGATCGAGAATCATCACGATATTGCCGACGTAGCCCTCCGCAGTCGGTGATATGTAGGCGTAGCGTCCGTCAAAGTCATAGCGATGCACCCCCTTGCCCTCAGTCAACCACTTCGAGATCAAGCACGGTTTTTCAGGATTGCTGACGTCGTAGATCGCGAGGCCACCGCCAAAATCAGCCGGTCCCGCATTTCCGAAACGTTCGTGATTGATCAACATGAGACCGTTCTGCGCCCGCACCTTGTGCGAGTGCCAGCCATCCGGAACTTTCACGTGGGCCAGTACTTTCGGGTTTCGCGGATCGGCGATGTCGACAATCGTGGTACCGCTAGGGGGCCGCATGTGCCCGATATACAAGGTTGTCCCGTCAACCCAGACCTGCCCGCCGCCAGCGCAGTCGATGTGAGCGATCAGTTCCGTGTTGCTCGTCGAACCCATGAGAGAGACCTGTGCGAATGGTATGTGTTGTGGCAGGAGTACAGGCTCAACCAAGGCGCAGCAGATCGCCCGCCTGATTTCGCCCCAATCGCTTGTAGAGCAGCAAGGCCTTTTGTGTCGGCGCGTCAGTGGCTCCGAAGAACACCACCGGTTCTCTGCTCGACCCGTTCACGTGCTCGACCCAGCAACCCCCGGGAATCGCCAGCGTGTCGAAGCGGTTCCAGTCGTATCGTTCACCGTCGATCAACGAATAGCCACTCCCGTTGAAGGGGGAGACCAGGAGGTTGGCCGACTCACGCTGCGACTGGGTCTTCTCACCGGGGCGCAGCATCTGCACATAGAAGTTGATCGTGTTGAACACCGGACCGCCTGTGGTCGGGTCGACGTAGTCGATGACGATGCCTTCGTGCGGACACCCGTCATGGTCGGCATACGTATCCAGCATCTTCTGCATGTGTTCCCAGCGATACACATACATGGGAGAGGAGAGTCCACCGCCCCGCTTGTGATCGACAAAACGCGGCCGCAGACCTCCTGTTCCGTAAGCTGCCTGCGAATAATTGTCGGCGTAGCGTGCGGTCTGAACCTTTCGCTCGATCTCCTTGCCATCTTCCATTTCGGTATAGCGATGATCGAAATGAACCGCATTGAGCGTTTCCACCAAGGGCAGATCGAGCACCGAGAGGTTGACCGCTGGCTCGCCGCCAACGGTGCCGTGGTTGTGCCATGCGTCATTCGGGGTCAGCACCATGTCACCTGGTCCGAACGTGATGTTCTCGCCTTCCACGCCCGTAAAATTCCCCGCACCGGTGAGTCCGAACCGGATGGCGCTCGGCGAATGCTTGTGCGGCGGCATGATCTCGTCCGGATCGTTCAAGCGGTACGCGGTGTACATGGTCGACACGGAGGCACGCCGCGGGGCGAGTCCGGGGTTCACCAGAATCAATGAACGACGCTCGCTGTCGTCCATCGTGACGAGATCAGCCGCGCGACGCAGAAGAGGTTCGATGTCCGTGTACTTCCAGACGCAAGGCTGTGCTCTGGCTGTCGCCATCAGCTGCTTGACCTCGTCATGATCCGTTTCGGAGGTCGCCCAGAAAGGAAACATCCGGCTTTGATGTATGTCGTCGTAAAGCGAGTCAAGTGCCGTCTTGCGCTGCTCGACATTCGGGGCTGTTGTTTGCGCGACGCTCATGCTGCGGGCTCCGAAAAAATTTGAATGGCCTACTGACTGCTGATCAACCGATCAGACTCATTCACCAACCGGTGGTGATTTACCTCAATTTTTACCGGCATACGTCAACCATGTCAACAACCAATTCTATTTTGGTTGAACGATTGGTTGAGAATCGAAGAATGAACAGGGAGCCTTGCGCGGCATTCGACCCGCTGCTCGACCCGGCTGCCGGGGTGCCAGGCGGAGGGACCCCTCGAATCGCAGATGGCAAGCACCCGGACTCGGCACAAGCACGTGGCCGCTTAGCGCAGTGCCGTATCCTCGCGGATCAGATCGGCGGCTTTCTCGGCGATCATGATCACGGCGGCGTTGATGTTCCCGCCGACCAGGTCAGGCATGACCGACGCGTCAACCACCCGCAGGGAGCGAAGACCGCGCAGATTCAGACGAGCGTCGACGACCGCCGCATCATCGGTTCCCATTCGACAGGTTCCAGCCGGGTGGTGGACGGTGATGGACGTCTGCCGGATGTGTTCGTCGATCTGCTCGTCAGTGACACAATCGTGTCCCGGCAGTGTCTCCGCTGCGATGAAGGGTGCCATTGCCGGCTGCGCCGCGAGATCCCGCGCGACCTTGACACCCGCGCGCAGCGAACGCCAGTCGCTCTCACAGGCCAGAAAGTTCTGCCGAATGAGCGGCGCGTCTTCCGGTTCGCGCGAACGTAACACCACTTCGCCGCGACTTTCGGGTTGAACGGCAACGATGCGCGTTGCAAAACCGTCGGTGAAAGGCTTCTTGAAGGGCGAAAGATACGGCCACGCAGCTAGTGGTGCAGCCGTGAACAGAAACTGTACATCGGGAAGTGCTCGCGCCGGATCACTCCTGAGAAAACCCGCCGCTCCGCCGGGCACATCCGATGAGAAACCGCGCCCCGTCAGCAGCGTGCGTGCGAAGTCGACGCTGATTCTGTCGGCCCGCATCATCCGATGAAACGGCCCGTTTTCTCGTCGCCGGTACATGAGAATGACCGACACATGGTCCTGAAGATTCTGCCCCACACCCGGTGCATCCAGTTGCAGGGGAATGTCATGCTCGGCCAGGCTATTCGCGTTTCCGATTCCGGACAGCATCAGAATCTGTGGCGTGTTGATGACGCCAGCCGACAGTACGACCTCACGGTTTGCGGCAACGACATGGCGCTCGCCCGCTCGTTGGTACTCGACTCCCGTGGCCCTCCCGTCCGCGATCATGATCCGTTGCACTTGTGAGCGCGCTCGAATAACCAGATTCGAACGCCGACGGACCGGTCGAATATAGGCGGTAGCTGTCGAGCAGCGTCGCCCCCCCTGGATGCTCATCTGCAGCCGGCCAAAGCCTTCCTGGTGCGCGCCGTTGTAGTCCTCGGTCATCGGATGCCCACCTTGCCGGGCCGCATCGAGAAAGGCGTCGACAAGCGGATCCTCATACTTGCAGAACTGCGTATTGATCGGCCCGTCAGCACCGCGGAAGTCGTCACTTCCCTGCTCCCAGCTCTCCAGTCGCTTGAAGTAGGGCAGGACGTTCTCGAACGACCAGTCCGGCAGACCATTGCCTGCCCATCGATCGTAGTCGCCCCGATTACCTCGCACCCACGCCATCGCATTGGTCGATGAGCAACCGCCCATGACCTTGCCACGTGCGCACTCGACACGCCGGTTGTTGACGTTCGGCTCGGGTTCGCAGTAGTACATCCAGTCGTGGCGTCTTTCTGTCAGGATCTTGCCCCAGCCAAGCGGGATATGGATCATCGGATCGCGATCCCAGCCGCCGGCCTCGAGCAATAGAACGGACACCGAGCGGTCTTCACTGAGCCGATTGGCAAGGACGCAGCCTGCCGAACCAGCACCGATGATCACGTAGTCAAAACGCTCTGTCGCCTGCATCTAAGGTCACCTTGATTACATCGAGACTTTGGCTTCTGAAGCCGTGTTCAACTCAACCACTGGTCGACCAGATTGTCAACCAGACAAGCAGCGGTTAGAATCCGTGTCATAAAACGAGAGAAACCTCAGCATGGCGGCAGTCCGGAACGAACTGATTCCGAAAGGCGTCGAGTCCATCGTCCAGGCACTCAGGACGCTGATCGAAGGTGCCGATGACTTGCCATCGGAGCGCGAACTGTCTCGCGAACTCGACGTCAAGCGACATCAACTGCGCAAGGCGCTCGACTACCTGCGGCGAACAGGCGAGATCGACTCGCCATCAGTCAAACGTCAAACGGGCTGGAAAAGCAAGTTCAGCGAGCGTCTCGTCAGCATTTCGAGTCCCATCGAGGTCATCGAGATGCGGCTGATCCTCGAGCCGAGCCTGGCCCGACTCGCATCGTTGCGGGCCTCGCCTCGAGACATCGAGCGAATCTTCAAGGCCGCCATGACGCCTGCAGGTGCGGACGCATCAGCGGTTGATCGGGAGTTTCATGACGCGGTGGCTGCGGCTGCGCGCAACGATCTCGGTTTCGAGATATTCCAGACTGTGCGTAGTGTCGGCTTCGACGCAAGACTCAAGCTCGATCCACCGAAGAACGTCTGTCCGAATTCTAGAGTCAGGCAGCGAGACGCGGAACACCAGGCGATCGCTGACGCCATAAAGCAGCGCGATCCGGGTGCCGCCGAGGCCGCGATGATGGAGCACCTTCAGGCGGTGTCCCGGCGCATCCAGGAACGCGGCAACGCGTCTCGATCGAACGCCGCCTGAGACGGCAGCGGTTCGCGCAATCGCAACGTACTTGCGCCGCTCCTGGAAGCCGCAAACCAACGCCCCTACCCGACGCCGCAATGACAACGACACACACGGTGGATAGGCCACAACAGGCGGACGTGGTCATCATCGGTGCTGGATCGGCAGGTTCGGTCATTGCCAGTCGGCTGTCCGAGCGCCGTGATCGCTCGGTCGTCTTGCTCGAGGCGGGTGACGAGGTCGACGATCCCGATATCAGCTCGCCTCAGGCCTGGCCCGTACTGCAGGGGCGGCACTACGATTGGGCCTATCGCACCCTGCCGGATACCGGCACGGGCGGTCGCGAGCACGAGTGGCCCCGGGGTCGCATCGTCGGTGGGTCGAGTTGTCTGCACGCGATGGCACACGTGCGCGGACATCTCGAGGACTTCAACGATTGGGTTTCCGCCGGAGGCCCGCGTTGGTCCTACGCTGCGCTTCGCCCTTTCTATATCCGCAGCGAGCACTTCCGGGTCGGCAACGGCCCCGAGAAAGGCGTTCCCGAGTATCACGGTGCCGAGGGTCCCCTGCCCGTCTGGTTGCCTGTCGAGGAAGTTCACCCCTTGACCCGCGATTTTATCGCGGCGGGTCGTTCCTTGGGTGTCCCGTCGCTTGATGATCACAACGGCGACGAGCTGATCGGTTGCTGTGCAAACTCGCTGACGATCGAGCGCGCTCGACGAGCGAGCGTGGCTGATGCTTATCTTGATCGGACGGTACGTGCGAGGCGCAACCTGCACATCGTTACCGGAACGAGCGTCGAGCGCCTGGAACTCCGACAATTCAGTGGCCAGTCCACGCCGCACGACGGCTACCACTCGCTGATTTGCCGCACCGCTCGAGGAGAGCGTGTGTTCGAGGCCCGACGGATCGTGATCGCGGCAGGCGCATTGGGCAGCCCCTTGTTACTGATGCGCAGTGGTATCGGAGATCCGATAACCCTGGCGCGCGCAGGGATCTCATGTTCCCTGGCCAGCCGTCGAGTGGGTACGAACCTGCAGGATCACCTGCTGGGACTGTCAAACCTGTACGAGTCGCGACAGACGCTGACCCCGTCACGGCTGCAACATTCAGAATCACTGATGTACCTGAAGCACGCATCCCTGACAGCCACCTCAGGCAAGCCGGATATCGTCGTGGCCTGCGCGGTGGCGCCCATAGTCGCCCCGCCCCGCCCGGCGCCCGCACCCGGCAGTGCCTATGCGTTGCTGTTCGGCGTTACCGCGCCCGAAAGTCGTGGCCGGATTCGACCAAACGGTCAGGCACTGAGCGACGCGCCGTCGATCGAGCCGAACTACCTCTCGACAGAACGAGATCGACAGATGATGCGCGCTGCTTTGCAGGCGGCGCGAACGATCGGTCATCAGGCGGCGCTGTCAAAGTGGCGTGCTGCCGAGCTTCTGCCCGGTGATCACGTCTTGAGCGATGAGCACCTGGACGCATTCTGCGCCGAGGTCGCGTCGACGCATCATCATCCGTGCGGTACCTGCGCACTCGGCCTCGAAGAAGAAGCCGTCGTGGGGCCCGATCTTTGTGTTCGCGGCCTCGATGACGTCTACGTGGTCGATGCATCGGTCTTCCCGACACTCACCAGTGGGCCCATCAATGCAACGGTGGTCGCGCTGGCGGAGTACTGGGCCAGCGGACTTTCAGACTAAGCTGTCAACGCGCAAGGTGATGGGTGCAGGATCAGCGTTCGTCAGACCGGCCCGGCGCGTTCTCGAAGGTGCCCAGCTCTTCGATCCGGTAACCCTCGGGGTAGGTGGGACGAGGAACCTCCGTGAGGAAGCGAGGCGTGCGGCGAGGGGCAAGGCGCCTGAGTATCCGTGCTCGCACGTGCATCGTCAGCGTGACCGACCGAACCAGCCACTCAGGGGCGGGGCGAAAGCCCATGCTCTGCAGTAACGGCCGATCGAGCAATGCGTGTAGCACCGGGCGCGCGATCGGGACGAGACGACGTGGAACATAGAAGGCAAGAAGCATGTCCCGAGCGAATCCCGCGACTCGATTGTTGGAATTCGCGTAGCAGAATCCAGTCGTCTCATAGTCGACGTTCATGCGGGTCAGCTCTGCAAGTTCAGCGGGAATGCCTTCGATCCCCATGCGCTCTCCCAGTCCGCGATAGTAGAGAAACCATCCGCGCATCTCCCGCTCCGTCATGGGCCGTCGACCGAAACGTTCAAGCCAGCGTATGGGCTCGCAGACGAAGGTCGAGAGTACGTAGAGCATGTCCGCGTTGCGAATCTCGAACCGCCCGTGCATTGCGTTCATCCGCGCGATCGATCGTCGGCCCCGTTCACTGTCGAGGCCGTTCTCTATGGCCTCGGCAAGGATGAGCTCCGTGTCGTCGTAGCGTTTCCGTGCCCGGTGTTCGAATTCTCCGGTACTTGCCAGCAATCCCGATATCGATGGAACGGCGTATGTCCGGAAGAGTGCGAGTTCCAACGAGCGTTCGATGTCCCAGGGGAATCCCCAGGCGTAGAGCAGACGAGCGATCTCCTCGTAGCTCACCTCCGGGTCAAGTCCGGCAATTCGCTCGGCCATCGGCGTCGTCGAACGCGCTCTGCGAATTGTAAAGGTGTGGATTCTCATGGCCCGATTGACACGTGGCAGCCAAAGGTCTGGGCCTCGCATGGCAAGCGACGAGGATTGAATCGTGCTCATGTGAGCGGATGGCAAACCGCGCGGCGAGCGCGAGCTCTCGGTACGGTTGTTTCGATTCGGCAGAGCAAGCTAGCGGATCAGATCGGCAGACGGGGTAAACGCGTGCTCGAGCCGTTTGTCCACGAAGTACCGATCGAGATCCGCTCGCGTGATCGCGCCGACATGCACGTTCGCGATCGCCCCCGTTGGATCGTGTACGAGGTAGGTCGGGGTGCCGATGAAATCGACGCCCGTCCGTGAAAGATAGTCGCTGCCGAACGACGGACCGTTGTACAGGTAGTTGCGAAAACTGACGGTCGTTCGATTCAACGTGGCCCGGGCTTCCGGTTGCAGACTGGTATCGTCCGACGAAAGGCCGACGACGCTGACACCGGATCCGAGGTTGTCCCTGTTGAACTGGCTGAGCATCGGCTTCTGAGCCTCGCACGGTATGCAGTCGTGCGCCCAGACGATCACCAGCGTCCAGCGGTCGCGGTTCACCACCGTGTCGTAGAGCACGGCTTCGCCGGTATCAGCGACGAGCTCGAAAGACGCCGCGTTGCCGGCATGCACCGCAAGCGAGAACAGCAGTGCCAGCGATGAAATGCGGGTCGACATTTCCATCACCCGTCAGCCATTGCGCGCTTGTGTGTTACCACGACACCTCGGCGTGGCACGGCCTCGTCCCACGGTGTTTCGGCCCAACACGCTTCGTCGAAAATGAGCTTTGCGTCGATGCCTGCGAACATGAGCCACTCCTTCACCCGGTTCGTCCGCCCTTCCGCGAGGATCTGGTTGCCATTGTCGATAGCCGTGCCGCCGAGGCTGCACCCGATGACCGAGATGATGTCCGACGCCGGATCGACACCTGCGGCCATTCGTTCGAGGACACGTTTGTTGTCAGGCGCAAGGTGAAGCGAATCGTTGGCGAAGATCAGCCTCTGCGTATCGAGGTTGGTGTATCGGCTGAAGGCGCTTGCGTAATTGCTTCGCTGACGATCGAAGACGTTCGCCACCGCCTTGCCATTCGCCTCGGCGGCTCGCCGATCATCAGCGACCAGAGCGATGATCCTGGGGACCGAGGTAAAGGTGACACTCGATGACTTCAGTCCATCGTCGGAGGCAATCGGCTGTTCACGAACACCGCTCACCGCGATTGGCGATGTGGGTGTCAGTTCGGCCCCGGTACGGGTGTATTCGCGCTCAACATGGATCTCACCGATCGACACGCTGTAGGCGTTCCGGTACCCGTCTTGAGTCTGCGAGTTCTCGGCCTTGTAGGAGAGAAAGTGCTTGCCGAGATCGCCCTCCACCATCTGGATGCCGTAACCGATCAGTTCGATCGCATCGAACATCTCCTTGCCAAAAGCCGTGCTCGGCTCGACCATCTGAAACGTCGTGACACTCGGATCGACTTCGTCGAGCGCCGCCAGGGTATCGACAAGATCATTCGCGATCGTCGCATAGTCGGCTTGCGACAGAGTGGCGCTACCGAGGCCGGGCAAGCTCGGCTCACTCAATTGACTGCATCCGCCCAATGCGGTGCAGAGTGCCGCACCCAGTCCAAGCAGTGTTCTGGACGCTTTCGCTTTCAATGCGTTTACCCCGCTCGCCTGAGTGTCAGAATCACCGACTGCCTGGGCAGTCGACCCTCGAACGCCGTGGAGAAGCAGCCTTCCTCACGGATCCGGTTCTCCGCGACACCGGCGACGAGCAATTCCTGATTGACACGCTGTTGGCGCTCGAGTGAAACGCTCTCGGTGCCATCCCAAACCAGGCTCTTTCCATGACTGCATCCCTGGATCGAAAGCCGATCGCTCTCCGATCTGAAGGTCTCGAGTAGCGCGGACACCGCCCGCTTGTTCGGCTCTCCAAGGATGTTCGGATCAGTCGTCGGAAACCTCAAGACGAGTTGTGAGACGGGCCGGTAGCTGCGATTGTCGAGTGATGCGGCGCTCCGCTGTCGGGTAAAGAGCTGCGAGCGACTGATGATGAGGAAGCGCTCCTCGGCGATTCGCTCACCCAGTCGCGCACCTGACGAGCGCGCGGGGCTCGAACCCGCGGCATACATGTCGACCACACCGCCGCTCTCGTCCAGAAAGAAAACACCGGTCGGGAAACGTTCGGTAACCCCGTTCTGCCGATGAAGATCGTCGTGCATCAGCACGGGCGTCGGCGCTACCCCCTGAACGATCAGCAGTGACGCCGGCGTCCACCGACCCTTCGAATACCGGTAGTTCCGCTTTAGCGTCAGGGTGCGGATCGAAAGTTCAAAGGTCGCCGGCTTGTCGGCACTCTCGCCATCGGTAAGGGTCTGGCGGTAGGAGACATAATTCCTGCCTTGATCGGCATCGACCATCTGCACGCCATACCCGGCATCCCGGAACGCTCCCTTGAGTGCCCGGCCGAAGTCGGACTGCGTCGGTGTCAGCTGGACCGTCATGGACCAGGCATCAAAGCCCGGAATCTGAATGAGGGCGCTCACCAGATCGATGGCGATCGTTCGCGTTGTTAGCTCCTGATCCGATGCTTCAGGCAGTCGGGTCGCGGTATCCGTCAACGCCACACGGCCCGTATTGACGCACCCGCTCACCGTGAGACAGCCCAGCGTCAACGCCGCAAGAGCTATCGCTGATCGCACCGCAAACGGACGGATCACAACCCGGTTGCTTCCCGATAGCACCGGTCACAGGCTTCGGGGAACTCCAGCTGCTCCGAGATTTCGGCCCTTTGTACAGACGTGTCTACAGGCGCGTCTGCGCTGGCAAACCCGGCTCCGCTCACGACGTCGGAGCCGTCGTCAAGCAGCCGACCAACGTTGCCCTGTTCGAGATTGCAACTCTCACTCTTGCTCAAGAAATCGTCCATGATTCAGCGACCGCGCAGGACGCGGTGTTGACCATGGCGCCCAGGGTATTGATGTCGTTTGTCATCAACGCCGGTATCTCACGACGCTGGAACTTCACAGGATACTAGCACTGTCGAACCCTGGGCGGGCCTCCACTCACCGTCCTTCCGGCGGCACGTCGAGCATCTGCAAATGCGCCTCTCCCTCCTTGCGATCCACTTCGTGCATTGCCGCCCGGGCGAGAAACAGACCGGCCTTCTCGACGTCCTCTTGCAGGGTGAGGATCGCAGGACGGAACAGTTTCAAGAGCGACACGGTCTCCTTCGAGAACACATCGACGTCCGCACCGATAGCGTGGCCGTTATCCTCGAACAAAGCGGTCACGATCATGGTCGCGGTGGGCGTGGCTGAAATCAACGCATCGGTCTCCGGGCGCTCTCGGAGAAGGGCATTCATGCCAGCGCTTAACTTGCTCCGCGCACTGTCGCTGGAGACGGTGTCCACAACGAACAAATCGACCCCCTGCTCCTCCGCCGCGGCCGCAGCGCCCCGCGCCATGTCGAGGGCGTAGCTCTGGTCCTTCGGCGGCGTCAGCATCAGCAGGTGCTTGCGACCTCGTGCGGCGAGCGTCTCCACAGCCGTACGCCCGAACAGCTCGTTGTCGAAATCGAAGTAGGCGTGGTCGGCGGCCCACTCTGTGCGCCCGTGCGTCGCGAAGGGAAAACCCTGCTCTCGAAGGTAGGCGACACGGGGATCACGCGGCTGAATACGGTTGAGGACGACGGCGTCGGCCGAGCGTGTCTCCACGATGTAGCGGATCGCCTTCATCGGATCCTGACCACGCATCTCGGGCGTCATGATCAGGTGATACGAGGTGCCGTCCAGGCCCCTCGCAACAGCGCCAATCAGTCGGGCAGTCATGTTCATGACATCCCGTTCGGTCTCCAGCACCAGGCTGATGACGTTCGTGCGGCCGGTGCGCAGGCGAACGCCCGCACGGTTGGGAACGTAGCCGATCTCGGCGGCGATCCGGCGCACCTTCTCCTTCGTCGCGGCGCTGATGTCGGGCGCGTCCCCGAGCGCACGCGACACAGTGGGCACGGCAAGTCCGCTGATACTGGCGATCGTGCGCAATGTCGGTCGCGCCTGCCCGTCTGCCGTGTCGCCGTTCGCGTCGCTCATCCGCCCATTGTCATCCAGATCCTGTCCTGGTGGCTGGAAACTTGGCTCGAACGCTTGATTTGATAATCTAAATCGTTTTAGACTAAGAACTATAACGATTTAGGTTACATCAACAACGTCGCAGGCACTATCGAATGCGCCACGAACACATCATGAGGAACCACGACGATGCGCTGACCTCCACCCGCCTGTGAGCGCGCTTCGCCGGCAGGCAGCACGCCGAACCGACCTCCTCGCGGCTGCTGATGTTTCAGTGCCTGTCGAACTACCGCTCGCCTCCAGCGAGCAGGCGCTGACAATTGAAATCATTGCATGTTTGATGTGGCGCCCTTGAATGCCACAAACAACCGAATATTACCTTGTAGGTAATACACGCTATTAAAAACAGTTGTCGATTGCAGTGCTTTTAAAGGGCAGTACGTTTAAAGCACAGAGTTAATCACGGATATGAATTACCGAGCGGGATGCTCTCCAGAGCTTGGCGCTGCGTTACCAGTCAACGCATTCAATGCGTCTAGCCGATCCACGAGATGACCCTTCTTCTACCTGGTTCTTCAACATGATGATAAAAACAGCCAAGAAGCACATCGGCCTCGGGCTGATGGCCTTGTTGCTCGTCGCGGGATGCGATGATGACGACTGCTCGAGCGGCGATAGTTGCGCGCAGCCTCAAGACGATTCATCAAGCGGCAATCTTGCCTACTACTCCGATTGGCCCGTCATAGATTCTGCCGTTCCCGAAGATCCGGAAATAGAAACTGCGGTCAGCGATATCCTTGCGCAGATGACACTGGAAGAAAAGGTCGGTCAGATGATCCAGCCTGACTTGCGCGAGGTGACGCCAGAAGAAGCTGCCGAATACAAGCTGGGCTCCTTGCTCAACGGCGGTGGTAGTTGGCCAGACAACAACAAGCAAGCCACAGCCGCCGATTGGGCCGCACTTGCCGATCGCTATTGGGAGGCGTTGGATTCCGCTTACGCGGATCGAGGGTTCCGCATACCCTTCATCTGGGCCACTGATGCCGTACACGGGCATAACAATGTGTTTGCGGCTACCGTGTTTCCTCACAATATCGGTCTTGGCGCGGCCAATGATCCAGACCTGATCTTTCGCATTGGCGAAGCCACCGCAAGAGAGGTGGTAACTACTGGCCTCGACTGGACGTTTGCGCCAACGGTCGCCGCGCCCAGAGACTTGCGTTGGGGAAGGGTTTACGAGGGGTATTCAGAAGATCCGGAAATAATCTTCAACTACGCCGGGCGCATGGTCGACGGTCTGCAAGGCGGGCCAGAGGGGCTTAAAACCGACACACACGTGTTATCCAACGTCAAGCACTGGGTAGGCGATGGTGGCACATCCAGAGGCGTTGATCGTGGCGAGAATCGCTACTCCGAGGGGTACCTGATCAATCTGCATGCCATGGGCTATTTTTCGGGCCTGGATGCAGGTGCACAGGTGGTGATGAGTTCGTTCAATTCCTGGCCCGATGAACTCAACTACGACCCGACCGGCTCAGGGGAGTACAACGGCAAGGTTCACGGCAGTCAGTATCTGATAAACGATGTCCTGAAGGGCAGAATGGGATTTGACGGTCTGGTCATCACCGACTGGAACGGCCATACCGAAGTCAATGGATGCACAGCGGCCGATTGTCCGCAGGCCGTGCTGGCAGGCAACGACATCTTCATGGTGACTTCTCGAGCGGACTGGATACCGTTCTATGAAAACGTGGTGCGTCATGTCAATGAAGGCACGATTCCCATGGCACGAATTGACGACGCCGTCACTCGCATCCTGAGAGTGAAGATGCGCGCGAACCTGTGGGAGAAGTCGAAGCCATCGGAGCGCAGTCTCGCTGGCCAGCAAGCCAATCTCGGAACAGACGAGCACAAGACCCTCGCACGGGAAGCGGTTCGCAAGTCCCTGGTATTGCTGAAGAACAACGACCAGGTATTGCCCCTGTCGTCATCCGGGCGTGTGTATCTGGCCGGAAGCGCCCTAGACAACCTGGAAAAGCAGACAGGCGGCTGGACGCTCACCTGGCAAGGCACCGAGAACACGACCGAAGACTTCCCCGGGGCAACTACCATCAAGGGGGCTATTGTCGACTACATCGGTGCGGAAAACGTGGTCGAGAACCTTGCCGATGCGGATGAAGACACGGTTGCTGTCGTCGCCATCGGAGAGGATGCTTACGCGGAATTCGTTGGCGATATCAAAGATCACCAGACGCTTGGATTTGCTCGCCTGAAAACGTCGTATGCCGCAGATCTCGACACGATTCGGTCGCTCAAGGAGGAAGGCATGACGGTGGTGACTGTGTTCTTCTCAGGGCGCCCTCTGTACGTGAATGAAGAGATCAACAACTCGGATGCGTTTGTTGCAGCCTGGCTGCCCGGCACGGAAGCGGGCGGTATTGTGGACGTACTTTATGGCATCGATGGCGCGGATTTCAGTGGTCGCTTGTCGTATAGCTGGCCAAATACCCAGTGCGATACCACCGTCAATCGTGTTGCGTCGCATCCCTGGCAGCAATTCCCGGCCAATTAGCACCGTAGCGTGAATGCGTGCCGAATATTCGTGTGGGCGAGCTTAGCTGCGACCACTAATGGCCGAGAATCGTTTCTGTGATCTGTTGGAGTGAGAAGGAGCTCGAAGCCATGAAAATACCTGACCATACCTTGTCAGCTGGTATCAACGAATTCCAACATGGCTTTTTCAGATCCGGGCTTGCCAAGTAATCGCCAGAGCGTTTCCCAATCGGGTAGATCAACCAA
>Ga0209828_1000529_pt1 | contig 36081 bp, 32 predicted proteins | sample MaitaG_FD_187429 | JGI IMG/M metagenome (GOLD analysis project Ga0209828, IMG submission 187429) | Marine algal microbial communities from Maine, USA - Maine_Asex2 metaG (SPAdes) (version 2) | ecosystem: Host-associated > Algae > Red algae > Unclassified | place: Maine, USA | collected 2015-01-05
ACCCGTACGTGTTTCGGCAGCGCCTCGGCCTTTTCGACGAATCGAGGCGTGTTCCAGGTCGAGCGGTTCGCTCGAGTCAGCTCGAACCAGTGCGGATTGACGAAGGCGGCGAGTCGGGCGATGGCATATACGGCGGGCTGGGGTAGGGCGACGCGCTCGACGTAGACGCCGTCGGCCAGCGTGACGCGGACCGATGACGGCATCTCGTCTGCCGGGACCTGCACGACGGGCGGGCGTCCCGCGCGTGCATTCCATGGCGAATCCTCGGTTGCCGGATCGCGGAGGATGGCGGCGAGTCCCGGGTGGCCTTCCTCGACGCGCGCCGTCAGCGCCACGAGCGCGCCTGCATCAATTGCCGGCGTGGACGCAAGCGCTGACCATTGATCGGCAACCGGCTCGAACGCATCGTCCACGAAGATACTCGCTCCGCGAGTTCTGGGCTCCTGTTGCAGCGGTAGCGCGACAAGCGAGCCGAAACCTGCGCCCGAGAGCGCATCCTGCCCCGGAATCAGACGGTCGTGGCTCACGAGTGACAGTAGTCGCTCCTCACGACAGGTGCGCTCGATCAGCGCCGTCGCCAGACGCCGCGCGTGTGCGGCCGGGACCGGTGCGTCGAAGAAGAACCACACGTGAGCGCCGTCGCCGGAGCGCGAGATCTCGGCGAGCGCGGGCACGTCCAGACGACGGCAGACACGTAAAAGTGCGCCTGCGTCATCCCGCCAGCCGTCGTGATCGAAGTCCGCGACCACGAAGCGACAGCAGCTCGCCGCATCGAGCGCGTAGCGGCCGACCGTTCTCGCACCGGTCAGATGCTCGCGTACCACCTCGTCGCTCACGGGCACGAAGTTCCGGTGTCGGCATTCGTGGCACTTCACCCGCGGTTTTTCGCAGATTCCGGCACGCCATTCGTTGGCACACGCGGGGGCGTAGCCGGCCCGACTGCCGTCACAACTCTCCCAGCGCTGGGCGAACAGATCGTCCCGGCCGGCGAAGCGTGTGCGGAAGAGAGTGATCTTGTCGGCGGGAGTGAGAGCGACGGGGAGCGGTGGTTGCTTCGGTGCGGTTGCGGTGGGCGGCTTGGGGTCAGGGTATTTTTTCGGGGCGATGTCGGAGTTGCAGTTCAATGGTATCGCAAGCGTGGTATCCGGCTCACCCTCACGCAAATCCTGGAGCTCGATGCGCAGTGCCGCTCGCTCGGTGTCGATGGCGGCGAGACGAGCCTCTATGCGGGCGATCCGGTCGGTGTTCACGGCGGGACTCTCGAGGTGCGGAGGAAGCTCAGCAACATGCGTCGACAATCGTCGGGCGATCGGCGGCGGCCAAGCCGCTCCTGCGTGCGTTCGCCTTCACTGATGAACGGTATCATCGCCCCTCCCCTCGGGACCGGTAACCAGAACCGTTCGACAGGTATCGGTTGCGTGCTTGATCACCCGTTCGGGTTTGACGTCGAGATTGGCTCCGGGCATGGCGGCCTCGGAGAATCGATTACCCACTTTACCAGGCAGTGGCCTCGGGCGGCGCTTACCGGTAGCTGCGACCAGCGGGGCTTAGTCGTTGGCACCCTAGCATGTTCGTCCAGCACGTGGTGGAGGTACTCAGGCAGCCTCGGTGACATACTCGGTGTACTCGAGAACGGCTTTCGTCGAGACTGACGAACAGTCGCTCGGGATCCAGTCGCACCGCGAGTGTGCTCTTGCCACACTGACGCGGACCCAGCGGACAGACGACGGGGGTATCGCTCATCGCCTCCACGATCGACGGGCGAGCGAACGCGGGATGTAGTCTTCACGATTACCGCCAAAATTTAGCGAGCGCCAGAGCATCGAACTTCTCCTGGCAGACGTGTCATTCGGCGCAAGATCTTTACTGTATTAACGTCTAGTTCGCTGGTATTGCACCACCGTAATCGGTGATTCTCGAATAATCATCCATGGCTTGGCCGTCGACAGGCGCGCCGAAGCCGGATCGTTTCAAGAGGACGCCCGAATGCGTGAGTTCACAAGGGTCGATGGCGTTGATGTTCTCCGCCATGCCGAACAGTTCGCTCTCCGCGATTCCCGCAACGTGGACGTCGTGCACCTTCACCACACCTTCCGTCCAACCGTCGAGCAGTTTCATTCTCTTGTCGCCCGACTCGGTTCGGACGAAGCGGCTGGAATCGAGCTGTGTCGCCGCCTGTGGCGCGTACACACCGAGATCCACGGTTGGCGCGACATCGCGCAGCACATCACCATCGATCCGGCCGGAGGTATCTGGCTGTGCAGACCGTGGGAGCTGCCGCCTGCCAGCGCGCGGGGATTCAACGGCAACGAGACGACCGGCCCGCTGATGATCGTGATGATGGGAGATTTTGATGAAAGCCGCGAGACGATGCCGGCAGCGCAGCGCCAGGCAATGCTCCGCACCATCGGCTCCGTACAGATCGCTTTCGATCTGGATCGAGAAGCGGTGCGCTTTCACAGCGAGTTGAACAGCGGTAAGGCCTGTCCCGGCGCAACGTTTGACAAGGCCGACTTGCTGGCAGGTCTTGACCGAGAGCGAGATGCGATCGGGGCGTCTACGTCGTTCGCCCGGGAGCGTGCGCGACCCTTTGGAGACCTTGGTATTGCGTCGTGCGATGTGCATCCGCGAGCAAAGGCGGGCCGGCTGTCGGATACTGAACTGGCCGCCGAACTCGATGAGGCGTCGATGAGCCCACGAGCGTTGGAGCTGCTTACTGGCTTGCCCGGGGCAAGTGCCGAGCTCTCCGACTTGGCGCAACGGGGTTTCTCGTTCGGAATCACCGACGCAATGAAGAAGTCGGTGCGGCCACATGTCGTCAACTTACGAAAGGGCAGGCTATCGGATAGTGGTGCGATCAGCACGAGCAAGGCCGATCTAGAAGCGCTTGTTGGCACGCATCTGAGCGACTGGGTCACCAAGCAGGTCTCCAAAGGCGTCACGCCGAGAGTGATGATCTATGCGCACGGGGGGCTCAACAAAGAGCGTTCCGGTATCAGGTATGTGCATGCCACGTTCGAGTGGTGGATGTCGCGTGGTGTGTACCCGATCTACTTCGTCTGGGAGACCGGCGCGCTCGACAGCTTTCTTCAAGTGACCGAACAGGCAATGGACGAGGAGGCCTCCCGAGGACTGCTGGACGATCTCGGAAACTGGTTGGTGGAGCGCACTGACGCGGCGCTCGAGGCACTGGCGCGAAATATCCAGCCGAATCCCTGGGAGGTGATGAAAGATGCCGCAGTAGTTGCGGTGAGCGATGCGCCGGATGCGGGCGCTCGTCTACTGGCAAAAGAACTCAAGAAACTCATCAAGAAACACGAGACCCCGATCGAATTCAATGTGATCGGGCACAGTGCAGGAGCTATCCTGCAGGCCTATTTCCTGGACCGTTGTTTGCGCGGCAAGAACCCGCTGCATATTCACACGCTCAGTCTACTCGCGCCGGCCTGCACGGTGGATCTGTTCAACGACTTGCTAGCCGGCAAACTGCATCCCGGCAAGATCGACCACCTGAATCTGTTCTGTCTGAGCCGTGAGGCAGAGCTTGACGACAAGAGTCTGCGGATCTACCGAAAGTCGCTTCTCCATCTTGTCAGCAAGGGGTTCGAGAATCACAAGCGTGGCGTAGCTTTGCTTGGTATGCAGGAAGCGCACGATGAGGACGGATCGCTCAAGCGGCAGCTCGGGCTCAGTGGCCCTGAACGAACCGACATTTCTGTTATCTATGCGCCGACGGCGACCAGTGCCGAGCCGTTGCACGTATCGACTGCGGATGTTCACGGCGCGTTCGACAACGACGAGCCGACGATGTTGTCTATCGCCCGTCGCATCGTCAGATCGGCAAGCGTCGAGGGAACTCCCTGGCCGGCGGGCTCTTCGTGGACCGCTGCGCGCGGTTCTGGCGACGAAGGGGTGTTACCTCTGTCCCGTGCGCTTGACTCGGATACGTACCGCGCGCTGTTCGATCGAAGGCAGAACAGCCCGAACTCGAGTTTCATATCCTCAGCCGCTCCGCTGCACAGTGTATCGCGGCCTGATGGAGCAATGCGCGCACTGTGCGTTGGCGTCGACGACTATCCCGGCGGCAATGCACTGACCGGTTGTCAAAACGATGCCAAGGCCTGGGCTTCGACACTTGAGAAGCTCGGCTTCCAGACCGAGCGCCTGCTGGATCCGCAGACCAGTTTCGATGGCATTCTCGATGCGCTGCGTACGCTTCTCAGCGGCGCGAGCCGGGGCGATTTGCTGGTGTTTCAGTACGCCGGTCACGGGGTGCAGTTCGCCGATATTGATGGCGACGAAGACGATCGGGCGGATGAGGCAATCGTGCCGCGAGAGCTCTCTGGCGAGCGCCTGATCTCCGACGACGAATTGTGGGACCTGCTCGAGTCTGTGCCCGACGGTGTCGGGCTGTATGTCTTCATGGATTGCTGTCACTCGTTCTCGAATACGCGCATGTACGGATTGCGTTCCGGGCAGCGGCGACGGGTCATCAAGCCGAGTGCGGCGATGCGCGCGGCGCATCGCGCTCGGCTCGATGCACGCAGGAGCGGCTCGGCATCGGAACCGCGTAGCAACCGGAACCAACGCCACATCAAGTTCGCGGCGTGCAAGGACACCGAGTACGCGATCGAAGAGAACGGTCAGGGCAAGTTCACTGCGGCGGCGCTCTCGGTCCTGTCGAACTTGACCTCGCCGATATCGAATGCAGACTTTCTCGACCGCGTTGCGGTGTCGTTCACGCCCGGGGCTGATCAGACGCCAGGTATCGACTGCCGTCCCGAGTGTCGCTCGCACCCCTTCCTTGGCGGGCTGGTGATGCCGAACTGACCACGCCAGGGCGAAGAACATGAGCGGTCGTCGTTTTACATTGCACGAGGGCGTGGGGCGGGGCGCCTGGGAGCCGCCGTATGCGGTACCTTCCAACGAGCCCGCCGGTATCCGCCTGCTGCAGATCCTGTCGCTCGATCCATCGATCTCACGTGCCGATGGCTCGGTGGCGGTGGTGTCCGTTCCAGTGGAGGAGAAGGTGCGTATTGGTCCGGATACGCAGCTTTTCCTTGTCGATCTCGACGATCCGGAATCTCAACGGCGTTACCCCGGTCTGGATCTCGAGGATCTGTCGCTGCTGCGCTCCGGGGTCGGTGGTCGAACACCGGATGCCGCAGATCCGCAGTTCCACGCCCAGATGGTCTATGCGGTGAGCCTGCTTACCTACGAGTTGTTTCGCCAGGCTCTGGGGCGACACCCGACTTGGGCATTTCATGGCGCGACGCCATCGACACCGGCGCCGTTGAGATTGCGACCGTTCGCAATGCGCCAATTGAACGCCTTCTACTCGCGAGCTGATCGTGGCATCAGCTTCGGCTACAAACCACCGGTCGAGCGCTCGGCAAGTGTCGCGCAGCGACAAACCGTGTTCACGTCCTTGTCCAGCGACATCGTGGCACACGAAGTTGCCCACGCATTGCTTGACGGAATGCGTCCCTATTTCGATGAGCCGACCAACCCCTTTGTCGATGCATTGCACGAAGCCGTCGCGGACCTGGTCGCACTGTTCCAGCGCTTCACCTATACCGAACTGGTTACGGTGCAGCTTGGCAAGCTGCGTGGCCGGCTGACTGGGCCGACGCTGTTGCGGGTCATCGCGCCGCAGCTTGGAGAGGCGACAGGTACGGGCCGGGCGCTACGCACCTTTGAAGCGTTTTTTGAATCGATGCATGCCGGACGCCATGACCCGGATGTCCCTGAGCCGCAAGTGATGACGCTCGACAAACTGTCCCGGGAGGACCTCGAGCGTCCGCACGACGTGGGCCGGGTTTTGGCCGAGGCGGTCTTCGCAGCGTTTGAACGGGTACTGTCCCGAAAAGTCGAGCCGATCATCGAGCTCGCGACAGAGGGGCGCGGAGTGTTTCAGGAGGGGAAGATTCCGCCGCGCCTGCTCGACATGATCGTACACACCACGTCGCGTACCGCATCGCAATTCTTGACCATGTGCGTCCGCGCGATCGACTATTGTCCGCCGGTACACGTCGACTTCGGTGATTTCCTTCGCGCATTGATCACGGCCGATCACGAGCTTGTTCACGCCGACCCGCTCGGGTATCGCGAAGCCATCGTGGTGGCATGCATGGAGCGGGGCATCAGTCCGGCCTACCTCAATACCCCGTCGGTTCAATCGCTTGTCTGGGCACGGCCAAGGCATCAACTTGCTCGAATAGATGCGCTTGCGCTTTCCGAACAGAATTTCCTTGGTGATCCGGCCATTCCGGCAGGCGCTGGGGAACTCGAGCGTCTGGCACGGGTGTTCGGTCAAGCATTGACCGAACGCCCGGCATTGTGGAACGAGCTTGGGTTACACGAACCGGACGCACGATTCGAGCAACCCGAGATCGCCTCGGTCCGGCCTTCTCGGCGTGTCGGGCCGGACGGGCAGGTCTCGTTCGATCTGATCATCGAGGTCGTGCAGGCCTACCCCATCCCGATCAATGGCGACGAATTCATGATGCGCGGTGGCGCGACGGTCGTGCTCGACCACCTCGGCGATATCCGTTTCGTCGTGCGCAAGCGTGTAGACCAGCCGGGTCGACGCGACGAGTGTTTAGAGTATCTGGCTGATCCGAAGCGCCGCGCTCTGCTGCACGACCGGCAACTGCGCGAGCTGAACCGTTGCTGTATCGCGCCTCAGCAACGTGAGTGAATTCCGGCTACTTGTACTTCCAGATTCGGCGTCCAGCCAGGCCTCGTTCAGGAAAGTACAGAGTCCATAGGGCGATACTGGTGCTGCTCCTGGTGAAAAACGGTCGCGAGCGACGTGCGACCGCGGCGGAAACTTGAACCGTATTCGCCGAGCAGTACACTGCAAGTCCGAACCGTCGAGCGGCTTGAATCGTCATCAGCTCGCGAAACGGCAAGGAGGCGAGAACGGCCAGCACGATCAAGAGACCTGCCACTGCGACTCGCCGCTGAAGCAGCGATGTCGACAGTGCTCGATCGACCTCTGTTCTCAGCGAGCCACGCCCGATGCGCATGCCGTGACGTGCTGGTGCGACGACAGTTTGCGGCAGTCGGTTGACGCGGGGGTGACTGTCGCTCACGTCCTCCACGATGAGCGGATGGAGTCGGTGAGGCTCGATGCGCTTGTGAGTTTCACGGGGCGTACTCATTGCTCCTTGTGCGACCGAACGTGGGTGGCCGTTAGTGGAATACGCTGGCGCGGATGGACTTGGTATCCTGCCCGAGTGGTTCATCGTGTCATGGTCCCGTAGCTTTCAAGGCGACGAACGGTGACATGATCGTCCTGTCCTTCTTTTTCATCGCGGGGGACGAGGGTGTTTCGTTGAATCGTTAGTGCGATGACTTGACCATTCTAGGGAGAAGTTACGTTGGATAAGCGATCAGAACTGTCCTTTGATGAATACGATGAAAGAGTCCATCCACGTCCTGACGAGTGCGAGTTCGACCGGGTCGTGGAGGCGTCACTTTCACGCCGCCAACTTCTCAAGGGTGTGCTGGCGGTGGGCACCGTCGCGACACTCGGATCGTTTGCCGTGCCGCAGCACGCCAGAGCGGCGGCCAGTCGCTTTGCCTTCGCATCGGTGCCCGCCAATACGCTGGATGCCATCACGGTTCCGCAAGGCTATGTCGCGCAGGTTGTCGCTCGCTGGGGCGATCCGCTCTGGAGCGAAGGTGTCGAGTTCGATCATGCGACGCGCGGCACGGGCAAGGACCAGGAGATGGCGTTCGGCGACAATATCGATGGGATGGATGTGTTCTCTCACGATGGGCACACACTGCTGGTCGTCAACAACGAGTACACCAACCGGAGCATCATCTGGGGCAACCGTGAAGAGGGCTTGGCGGAGACCGATGATGATGTGCTGAAAGGCAAGATGGCGCACGGCCTTACCGTTGTGGAGATCGCCGACACTGACGGCGTCTGGTCGATCGTCAAGGACAGTCCGTTCAACCGACGGGTCACTCCGGATACCGAGATGGAGATCACCGGCCCGGCCGCCGGTCACGATCTGATGAAGACCGCCGCTGACCCGACAGGCACGGTGGCACTGGGCACCTGGAACAACTGTGGCAACGGGTCAACGCCCTGGGGCACCTATCTCGCGTGTGAAGAGAACTTCAACGGATACTTCTCGGCGGACGACGAGGAGCATGAGGTGTCGGCGGAGTTGCAACGCTACGGCGTCTCCGCCGAAGACTGGGGCTATGGCTGGGCACGTATCGACGACAGGTTCAATGTAGAAAAGAACCCCAACGAGCCCAACCGGGCGGGCTATGTCGTAGAGCTCGATCCGAGTGATCCCTCGTCCACTCCCAAGAAGCGTACGGCCCTGGGTCGCTTCAAGCATGAGAATGCCGAGCTGGTGGTCAATGGCGACGGGCGCGTCGTCGTGTACCTCGGCGATGACGAACGCGGCGAGTTTCTGTATCGCTACGTATCCAACGGGGTCTATGCGCCGGGTGGCGAAACGGATGCGCTGCTTGAAGACGGCAAGTTGTACGCCGCGAAGTTCCACGAAACCGGGGCGGGTGAGTGGCTCGAGTTGTCGCCTGAATCAAGCGGTATGGCCAGCATGAGTGAAGTGTGCATTCACACACGAATCGCTGCATCGACAGTGGGTGCCACGACCATGGACCGCCCGGAGTGGGTCGCGGCCAATCCGAATGCGCCAGAGGTCTACGTTGCACTGACCAACAACAAGAACCGTGGCATCAAGCCGAATGCAGGCGGGGACCTGACACCGGTTGGTGGTCCGAACCCGCGGGAGGGCAATGTCTATGGCCAAGTGGTGCGCTGGCGCCCGAACGGGGGTGACCACACGTCGGCTGGATTTGCCTGGGATATCTATGTGCTTGCCGGCAACCCGACCGTGGCAACAGATCTGAATGCCGGGTCTGACAATCTCTCCGAAGAAAACATGTTCAATTCACCGGACGGGCTCAAGTTCGACTCCAACGGCATGTTGTGGATCCAGACCGATGGCAACTACTCCAATGCGGATGAGTTTGCTGGCCATGGCAACAACCAGATGCTTGCGGCAGATCCGCGCACCGGTGAGATCCAGCGCTTTCTCGTCGGGCCGAACGAGTGCGAAATCACCGGTCTGACGTGGAGCGCCGACAAGCGAACCATGTTCGTTGGGGTCCAGCACCCCGGTGAGGACGGCAACAGCCATTGGCCGGAGGGCGGCGATGCGGTTCCTCGCTCGGCGGTCGTTGCCATTCGCCGCGACGACGGTGCCATAGTGGGTTAGTAACCCGGGAAGTTTCAGGGATTTGAAGGACTCGCACGGAAGCCGGATGTGGCGGCTTCCGTGTGTAGTTGGCGATCTTTCGCGAGGGTGAGTTGGACGAAGCGCTGATCTACCGTTCATCTCCGGGGTCGTCAGCGTTCCCACAGCTCGGCCAATGGCACGGCCAGCAGTCTCTCGTCACCCAACGGCAGGGTATCAGCGCCGTCGTAGAGCACGACGCCGCCGCGAAAGCCGTCGCCGCACGCCTCGGCGAGCTTCCGGAGACCGTTCCCGTCCTTTCGCGAGACACTCGCTGATGCCTTTATCTCGATACCCCATGTGTCGCGCCCGCGCACGATGACGAGATCCACCTCTACCTGATCCTTGTCCCTATAGTGATGGAAGTGCAGGTCGCCTTCCGTCCAGCCTGCTTGCGCGATGACCTGCTGGACGACGAAGCTCTCGAGCAGGTGCCCCATCCGGGTTCTCTCGTCGCGCCATGCGTCCTCATTCAGCTCGGAGAGCGTCGCGGCGAGACCGGAGTCGACGAGGTGATACTTTGGTGTCTTGATCACGCGCTTCGCCTGATTGCGCTGCCACGGGGGAAGGCGCCTGATAAGGAACAGCCGTTCCAGCACCTGGAGGTAGCGTTCGACGGTGGCGCGACCGAGCTTCAACTCGTTCGCCAGAGCGCTGACGTTCTGGAGCTCACCGGTGCGCAGCGCGAGCAACTCGAGCAACCGGGCTACGTCGTCGGCCTCTTTGACTCTCGCGACGTCGCGCACGTCGCGCTCGACAATGCTGCGCACGTACTCACGGTGCCACGCCCTGGATCGTGCGGGTCGGCGGTGAACGGCCTCGGGATAGCCGCCGGTAACAAGCCGTTGAGCCAGCGTCGGTCCGTGGTCGGCATCGGATTCGCCGCGAATCGCCGTCTCGAATCCACTGCTCAGCAGCGCCTGCAGGAACGTTCCGGGTCGCCTTTCCTTCTCTGATTCGCTCAACGGCTGCAGCCTTTCGATCTCCATTCGCCCTGCCAGCGATTCGTCGACGTGCGACAGCAGCAGAAGGTTCGCCGAGCCCGTGAGCAGGAAACGTCCAGGTTCGCGATCGAGATCCACTGAGCGCTTGATTGCGCGCAGGATGCGCGGCGCACGTTGGACCTCGTCGATCGTCACCCGCTTCGGCAAGCTGCGCACGAATCCATCGGGATCGTTCAGCGCAGTGTCGAGATACCGGCTCTCGTCGAGACTGACGAACAGCCGCTCGGAATCCAGTCGCATCGCGAGTGTGCTCTTGCCACACTGACGCGGACCAAGCAGACAGACGACGGGGGTATCGTTCATCGCCTCCACGATCGACGGGGCCAGCGAGCGCGGGATGTAGTCTTCGGCAGATGATGTCATCGCACGGTTTTTCGTCTGTTCACGGAGCTACGTTCGGCAAATCAAGAATTCGTCTGATTGTACGATTTTGCCTCGTCTGATTGTGCGATTAGCGTCCGTCTGATTGAACGAAATAGCATCGTCCAATTGTCATATGACGGCTCTTTTCGTTGCAAGTCATTGCAGCTGCCGAGGGACCTCGCATCAAAGAGATCAGAGCATGCTCGCGCCTTCGCCGCTCCGAGCTGATGCACTATGCGGGAACATGCCTCGATCGCGCGAGATGAGTGCATCCCGTGCCCACCGGCAGTGCGTACAGATAGGGACAGTCACGCCTCCGGCCTCTCAATTTGGTAAGGTCGCCGGTTGCTCGTCCACCTCGCGAGAGATTCATACCAATGTCTCAGGCTCAACTCTTCCTTGGCGGCTGTAGAGTCCGGGATCGCGCTGCTGCGTCGCTCTTGCTCACCGCCGCCTTGTCCGTATTCGCGACGGCATCGAGGGCGGACACCTGCACGCTGCCTGATCCGAGTGCCCCGTACCAGCTCGTCTTCGAGGAGCGCTTCGACGGCCGGGAGCTCGACCGGAACCGGTGGAACACCGAGTTCCTTTGGGGGCCGGGCGTCATCATCAACGGCGAGCTCCAGTACTACGTCAACCGCGGGCAGTTCGATTACGAACCGTTCCGCGTCGCGAACGGCACACTGGCGATCACAGCGAACAAGACACCGTTCGATCGCGCGAAGCTCTACCTGACGCGGCGGATCTACTCGGGCACGGCGATCGAGCTGCTTTGGCGCACGCCGGCCGGCGCCCTCGCCTACGAGGTACGTGACGAGACTGGCACGCTGCTCGCCCGTCCGGCGAATAGTGCCTATCTCCTGCGCGATCTCGCTGAAGGTATCGACTACACCTACGATGTCACCGCGCTCGATGGCACCGGCAGTCCGATCGTCACCGAACGGATCACCGTCAACAGCGCGGACCGCTCGATCCCGTCGCCACGCGAGCCGTTCTCGCTCGGCGTCGACTCGAAGACCTACTCCCCGACGGCGGGTGTCGTGGTGTGGGATCCGCCGAACCGCGCCGGTCGCTACGAGGTCTACCGTGACGGGCGTCTTTACCGTCGTCTTGACAGTCCGAATTTCCGGAGCCTGTTCGAGGGCAATATCGCGCGCGGGAGTCGTCACGAGTATCGCGTCGTCGCCTATGATCGCTGCGACGAGGTCATCGCCAGTGGCGAGACGACGATCGATACCGGTGCCGGACCGACGCCGCCGGAGCCGCTCGCCGAGAGTCTTCTTATCGAAGCGCGTATCTACTCGGAGAACACCGGCGGCATTGCCTGGAACGCGGTGCGCGGTGCGACGAGCTACGACGTCTTCGACGGTTCAAGGTTTGTCGGTAACACACGCGGACGCTCACGCTTTGTCAGCGACCTCGAGTACGGCGTCGAGCGACGTTTTCGTATCGTCGCGCTCGACGACAACGGGCGCACGCTCGACCGCGCCACGCGCCTGTTGAATTCTGGCGATGACGGACTTGCATTGAGCTACCAGCGCTTCCTGTCGGGCGTGATCACGAGCCGCGACTCGTTCCGGTTCCGCTACGGACGCGTCGAGATGCGTGCGCGGATGCCGGCCGGAAACGGCTACTGGGGCGCGTTCTGGTTGCTGAATGCGTACTACAACCAGGATCAGCCGGAAGACCCCGAGATCGACATCGTCGAAGCGCTTGGCCAGCGTCCCGATCGCATCTATCAGGTCTATCACCATCAGACAGATCCTGACGGCGACGGCTTCTTCACCAACACCGCCTCGGACGAGTCGTACATCGCGGTCGAGAACTTCGCGACCGATTTTCATACCTACCGCGTCGACTGGGAGCCAGGCCGACTGGTCTGGTACGTCGACGGGGTAGAGACCAAGCGTGTCGAGGGCGATCAGGTGTCCGACGAGCAGATGTACCTGATCGCCAACCTCGCTGTCGGCGGGCGCTTCCCGGTACCGCCCGATGCGTCGACACTGTTTCCGGGACGCTTTGAAATCGACTGGATACGGGTCTGGCAGCGCTGATTGGGGGGTTCACACGGAGTTAGGCGCAAACTGCCGCTAGCGACGTGATGGTCAGGACGGTCGCGATGCCATCTAACCGACCGAGTGCCCCGGTAACCTCTTCCAACGGGATTTGCAGTCCGGTGAAGTCGATTGGCGGTACCGGCGGCAGGGGTGCAGGCAGCAAGGCGCGAACAGTCTCGTCGCCCGTGGTCCTGTTTTTTTGGGCTTAAGGTTATTGAATTCAAGTATGACCTGACCTCGCTTTCACCCCTCCTCTTGCCTGCCGACCTGGCCGATAGATGTTCGGTTGATGGATGAGACAAGACGATGTGTGACAACTATCGGTCAGTCAGTACGCTGGTCAAAGGAAGATCGTTTATCTGGTGCCGCGATGCCGAGGGCACGCTCACAGTTCAAGCCGGATTGAACGAGCCGGTTCGTGCGACGTTCACGGCGGAGCAGTATGCCGCGGCGCTTGACTTGATTGCGTCGAACCCAGCAGGCACGCCGCTCGGTGCCCGGGCCGATGAAGAGGGGCCGGCGGGGAGCCTCGGTCGGCTCATGTCAGAGTTCGGTAAATCACGTCCGCACGCGTCGTGGATCGCGGCCATCGCAGTTGACGAGGGATTCGCTGAAGCCGACTACAGGGGACCCCGTGGGGGCGGACTATGGTTGCTCGCAGTACCGGAAGGGCATGACCGCGCGATCGACGAGATTGTCGACCAAGTGGGTAAGGCGGACGCGGACGGGATCGATTTCGACGAGAATTCTCCCGGATCGCGACCGGATCCCGCGCGCACAGCCGACGGACTGCGGGCGATCGCTGATCGGGTCTTTCGAGCCGAGCAAGTTGACCAAACCATGCAGGTATTCGATCTTGCTGACATCGTGGGGGCAGCCTCGCAGCAGGCGCTCGAGAAAATCGACTTGTGGGAGCGAGAACTGCCTGACGCAAGATACCTCTATCGCTTCCGGGTCGTTGATGCGGCGCTCGCATCGCGTTGTCGCGACGCGCTCGCGATGGCCAAGTCAGGCAGCTTTGAAAGTCGCCGCTTTTCACGCATCAACGATGCGCCGGCAGGGTCAGCCTGCCTTTACGTCGGCAGCTCACGGTCGCTTGTGAGTCGGGTGCGTCAGCATCTCGGTCTCGCACACAGGGGCACGTATGCAATGCAGGTGTGTCACTGGCAGGCCGATGCGCCACTCGAGGGACTACTGCAAATCGACGTTTGGCGTTATGCGCCGGGCGTTGATGACGCGGTGCTGCAGGCGCTCGAGGACGATCTATGGCTCGCCGAGCACCCGCGATTCGGAAGAATGGGTGCGCGCTGACGACTCGCGCTTCGAGCGCCATTGGTATTTTACAAGCATGGACGTGTCAGACCAACCAGGTCGCCGGATTGGGCAGGGCTTCACGCCGGCCGAGGTGCTTGAGCCCTTTCACGCAGCGTACGATCACCCAGATGGCCGATAGCAGGGTCGTCAGGAAGACCAGTGGTCCCAGGACAAAGCTGATGATCACGATCAAACCGTACAGAAGTCCGATCCAGAACGTTCTTATCTGGTAGCGGTAATGGCTTTTCAACCAGTCCGGCGCATCGCCCTTGTAGATGTAGGCCATGATGAGGCCGATGATTCCGGTTATGGCGAGAATGAAACTCACGAGATACAGCACGTAGACGATTTTCGCGGGTCCCGCCTCTGCCGGATTCTCTGATGTCACTATCTCGTTCATGCGATGCTTTCCTCATGTAACGCCTGGGCGCAGAAGTCTGTGCAGACGGTGCCTGTTCCGCGACGACTGCGGCTTCGTCACCGCAGCGTCACCATTCCCAATCCTCGGACAGGAGCACGGAACGCAGGCGGTCATCGCACAAAGGCCGCGTGTGGCCACCATCATAAAGTACGATGCCACCATGGAACCCGTCGCCGCCGTCGGCGGCGATTTTTGAAGAACGCGGGTGTATCTGGCGTTGATGTTGGCTGCTGCCGATCCAGAGAAAGCGCACCTCTAACGCGAGATGTTGATGCGGCCCCATCATCCCGAACGCATAGTCTGTTTGACCGAAGAGACGACGGAGACGTTGTATCTGCTCGGTGAGGAGGCTCGAATTGTCGGCATCTCCGGCTTCACAGTGCGTCCGCCCGAGGCGCGGCGTGATAAACCGAAGGTGTCGGCATTCACATCAGCGAAGATAGACCGGATCGTCGCGCTCGAGCCTGATCTTGTCCTCGGTTTCTCGGATCTGCAGGCGGACATCGCGGCAGTGCTGATTCGTCGTGGTGTCGCTGTGATGGTGCTCAACCACCGCTCGGTGGAGGAAATCCTCAGCATGATGTTGACGCTCGCCAGCCTCGTCGGGGTTCAGGAGAAGGGCCGCGCGCTGGTCGACGAACATGTGGCGCGCATCGAGGCGGTCCGTGCCGAGGCCTCCCGATTGCCGCGCCGACCGCGCGTCTACTTCGAGGAATGGGACGAACCGATGATCTCGGCCATCCGCTGGGTGTCGGAGCTCATCCATATCGCGGGCGGAACGGACTGCTTCGCCGATCTCGGGCGGCAACCGCTCGGCAAGGATCGCATCATCGCCGACCCCCAGCGAGTGATCGACGCTGATCCAGAGCTCATCGTCGGTTCGTGGTGTGGCAAGAAGTTCCGGCCAGAAAAAGTTTCTGCGCGGCCTGGCTGGCAGAATATCAAGGCAGTACGCGACGGCGCCGTGCACGAGATCAAGTCACCGGACATACTGCAACCTGGGCCTGCCGCGCTCGGTGACGGGCTCACCCGCCTTGCCAAGCTCGTGCGCTCGGTGATCTGATTCGTCGAGCTGATCGTGAACCGCAACCTGCGGGAGAGGTTCGACATGATTCTGGGCCGAAGGCGCGGTCTTCGCTCGCGTCCACGATCGGCTGAACCGCTGTTGGCGAGGTATACATCGTGAACTACTGCTTCAACGAAGGCGCTTCTCGTCGTCAATCACTCGCAGCTGGGTCTCCGGCCGTCCCCATTCGTACAGTACGAGATTGTCGTCCCCGTCATGCGCGCCGCGAGCGAAGCTTTGGACGAGAAGCGCGGCGAAACCGTCCGCGATCAGCGATTGCGCGAAACGCTGCGTCTGAGCGAGATTGCCACCGCGCATGCGCTCGCGCCAATCGTCCATGCCCAATGCCTCGCGCGTCATGCCCCGCTCGACAAGCGCAGCCTCCGTTCGCGCGTCGAACACCCGTTCGATCTCGGCCTCATAGGCGAGCAATACGGTCGGCTGGAGCGTTCCAACCTGGGCCGATTCTCGCAGCGCCGTGTGCGGTGACAAGGAAGTGTAGAGCGCGGGCACGCCTTTCGCGTTGAAACGCCCTCCGAACCGACGCGCCCCTTCCCCCGAAAGCGGATCTTGCGCGTAGATCGGGTTCAGGGCTCGGTAGAGGAGTCCTTGATATTGCACCGCGCGCTACGCGTGTACTCCCGCGTCAACCGCGTCGACGTACTCGAGTACATCAGTAGCACGCCCGGCATGGACGAGTTGCATGGGCGTCTGGCCTGCAAACCCGGCGAGAGGCTCGGAGCGATACCACGCGTAAGCCATGAGTGCGGAGCCGAATCGCGGCTCCACTTTATTGAGAATCTCCACCATTTCACGCAGGCGCCGCTGGGTGCGGTCCGATCGGACTCGCTCCTTGCGCTGCATCGCGTCCCGGCCCAGCCCGACGCTGCGCGCGAGCTCCTCGCTCGTGGTCCGCAGCGCCAGCGCAATCTTCCGCGGCGCGAACAGTCCTCCCTCACCAAGTTCGATCAGGTCCATGAAACTCTCCGTGCGCCACATTCAATGACTAGTTATAGCGTCAAAATGATTGGCGTTCAAGAGTCGATTCCGACATCATCATCGCGGTTCGTGATCTGCGACACGCTGGCCAGCAGGTAGGCGATTATTCAGCCTTGGACTTGACGTAGCGTCCGGGAGCAGGTTCGATGGGCGGAAACGTGGCATTGCCCGCTTTCTTCGGCGCCGCTACCTGCGCTCCGCTGTGCGCCTTCAACCATTCACTCCACTCAGGCCACCAGCTGCCCTCGACGCTCTGCGCGTGTTCCACCCAATCCGATGCCTCGAGTTGCAGCTCGCCGATCCAGTGGTTGCGTTTGCGCTTGGCGGGTGGATTGATGACTCCCGCGATGTGGCCGCTGGCACCGAGCACGAAGCGATTGCTGCCGCCCAGCAGTTGCGTGCTCGCAAAGGCAGTTTGCCAAGGCACGATATGGTCTTCACGCGAGGCATAAACGAAGGCAGGCGCCTTGATCTGCGACAGATCGACCGCTACGCCACATTGCGTCGTGCCACCCGGCTCGCAAAGGCGGTTCTCGAGATACGTGTTGCGCAGATACCAGCAATACATCGGCCCGGGCAGATTCGTGTCGTCGCCATTCCAGAACAGCAAGTCGAAGGCTGGAGGCGCCTTGCCCTTGAGGTAGCCGCTGACCACGTAAGGCCAGATCAGGTCGTTGGCGCGCAACGCTGACATAGTCGTCCCAGCCAAGGTGCGCCTGGGCTGCGCCAACGTTGCGCCACGAAACCAGGAACACGGTATGGCCCTCGGCCACCGCATACGCCACCAGCGAATTCTTCGGCTGCAGATCGAGAATGTAGTATTTGTTGATGCAGGGCGGCACGATCACCAGTGGCCGCTTGTGCACCTCGGCAGTACTCGGTGCGTACTGGATGAGCTGTATCAGCTCGTTCTCGAACACCACCTCACCGGGAGTGGTGGCGATGTTGTGGCCGACCTCGAAGGCGGTCTCGTCGGTCATCGAGATCTTGCCCTTGGCGACATCGGCGAGAAACAGGCGAGCACCTTCGACCAGACTCGTCCCGCCACTGTCGATGGCTTCCTGAATGACTTCGGGATTGGTGATCAAGCCGTTCGCAGGGCTGATCGCGTCGTTCACCTGACGCAGGACGAAGTCCCACTGCGCCTTGGAGCGCTTGTCCATGGGTGCTGCTTCGAGCGCGCTGTGCGTCATCGCGGCGAACTGCAGATAGGCTTGGGAAAGGTGTGCGTAGCGTGGATCCTTCTGCCAGGCCTCACCGGTGAAACGACGATCTGTGCGGCTTGCCGTTGAATTCGTGAGATCGCTCGACTGAAGAGCTTCCGTCCACAACGCACCCCATTGCTCCATCCCTTGCTGCCAGGCCTTGAGCATCGGCGCGGCTTCCGGCCATGCCGCGATTTGATTGGAAAACAGTTCGGTCAGCCACTCAGGCTGGTCGGTTCGGTTGCCGGGATCTTTCATGATCGCGTCCTGTCAAGGGCTGCGATCAATACTGCCTGATCCAGGTCGCGGTTTGCCATCTCGGGATGCCATCTCGGTACGCTAGGGGCGCGCGCGTCAGCGAGCTCGATTTCTGGCCGAAGGGGATCACGCGCCTGTTCCGGGTTGCGTTATATCAATTGGAGCGCGCATTCAGCCCTCGATACTTTCAGTGGTTAATGTCAGAGGGCCCGACCGATGACCCGTACCTTTCGTGATACCTGTTTTCCGGCAGCGCTGGCGCTCGTTGTATTGTCGGTACACGTTCATTCGATGGCCGACCTTCAGGAAGGGGTGCCGACCCTCGCTGGCGATTCGAGGGGATTGATCGCGATCGCAGCTATGACTTCTCGGTGTCGGCGGTGCTTCCGGACGGGGAAGAATCAAGACGCAGTGAACGGATCTATTTCGACTTGCTACAGTTGCAGGCCGACATCCTTGTCTCGATCGGCGAGGGATGGACCTACGATTGGGGCGACAACGGACACGACTCGCTCGATGTCGTGCCGGTACGCTACAGCGTCGAGATCGAGGGCACGGAACCGATCGAGACGAATGGTGTGAGCCTGTTCCGCCGTCGACGGGCTGCGCGCAGAGGAGTACAGCGACACGGCAGTCGAGATCTTCTGGGACCGTGATCCTGCCGGTCTCACCTACGCCCTCGAGCTCGACGGAAACTCGGCCGGCATCACGCGGGGGGTGAGTTGGTTCCTCGACGGGCTCGCATCTGGTGTCGCCCATCGTGCCCGCATCGAGATCGTCGATGAGGTCTGCGCCGGTGCAGGCGACAGTGTCGAGTTCGTGCTCGGCGGGAAACGCTGATACCGGGGTTTCTCCTCGCCACGTGCGAAACTCCGTGACGGTTCCAGCTGGAAAACACATCGTGTCCGAGCAGATCGACGTATTGCACCTCGTGGTCGAGCGCCTCGAGAGGGCTCGGTTCGAGTACATGCTGAGCGGCTAGATGGCGTTGAGCCTGTACGCCGCGCCGCGCATGACCCGGGACATCGACATCGTGATCGCACTGGTTCCCGAGAACGTCGACACGCTGGTCGCGTTGTTCGACAAAGACTTTTACGTCGATTCCGAAGCGGTCTCACGCGCGGTGAACAGTCGGCACATCTTCAACATCATCCACGAGGAGACAGTGTCGAAGCTTGACTTCATCGTCAGGAAGGAGTCGCCCTACAGGATCGAGGAATTTTCCAACCGGCAGCGCCTGCGGTTGGGAACACGCGAGGTCTGGGTAGTCGGGCCGGAGGATCTTGTGCTTTCCAAGCTCGTCTGGGCGCTTGACTCGAAATCGGCCAGGCAGCTCGACGATGTGCGAAGCGTTCTCGAGGCAAGCGAGGTCGACGCCGAATACCTGAAACGCTGGGCTCCGGAGCTCGGCGTGTCCGAGCTGCTCGAGCGCTGCCGGTCATGAACGACACCGATACGGAAATGGCGCACCGTTACTGCGAAATGTTGATGCGGCTGACGCCTGCGCGGCGCTTGCGCATGGTCAGCGACATGTGGGACACGGCAAAGGTGCTCTCGCTGACCACGATCAAGGCCCGGACCGAAGCCGAGATCCGCGTTGCTTTGTTCTTGCGCAGGTACGGCCACGAGTTCGCCGATGCTGAGCGGGAGAAGATCGTGGCGCACCTGCGAAGCCGGGCGGGGTGCCGGGACGGGGCGGCTTAGTGCCGAATCGAAAGGTTGTGCCGAAAATTGCGGTCGATTCGTGAGACAGGGATTATGGCGAGGGCTCGTCTCTGGCGGACTCGTGGATCAGCGCCAAGACGAATCTCGCTGTGGTGGCGAAATTGCGCCCGGGCCGGTCTTGCCTGCTCCGGGTTGAGCATTATCAATTGGAACGAGTCCTTTTACTATCAGCTCGTCTTGAATCGCCATTCTCTGGCCAAGTGCGTAGTTCATGCCGAATTCGAGCGACCCGAATCTGGACGCAGACTTTGTCCTGCGAACGGTCCGAGCGGAGCCAGATGGTCTTCGCCACGCGGTCAGTCGTTCGTCGTAGGGTATTCGGTAAGGCCGACGCCCCTGCAGCAACGACCGTCCGTACACCGTCAAGTCGTGCGTGCCGTCAGGGGGTTCTCGACGCGCAGTCCCTCGAACCGCTCGAAGTCCCGGTCGCAGCTGACGAGCGTCGCGCCCCGTGTCGACGCGATCGCGGCGATGTGGGCGTCGGTGACGAGGTTCGCGGCGGTGCCACTCGCGTGGACGTGTGCCCGCAACGTCGTCCAGTGCGACGGCTTCTCGGATGGCACGGACACCACGTCCAGCGAGAGCCAGCCATCGACGATCTCGCAGGCGACGTCCGCAGTTAGCGGCGTGGCAAATGCTTTCGGGTTGGTCGTGATGCGCAGGAACCCGACCAGCACTATCCACGGAATACCAATGCTTTCCTCGCCGTTCAGCAACTGCTGCCAATACGGCAGGATCGTAGCGTGGTGAGGGGACTGCTCGTCCACGGCGTAGATCAGCACGTTCAGGTCAACAACCTTCACTTGCGTGCGGCGAGTTTCGCGAGCACCGCGTCATCCTCGAGCGCGGCCGACACCGACAGCGCCTTGTCGACGTCGAACGTCGCGCCGCCCAGCGAGACCGTTCGTTGTTCGAATCGCTCCTTTGCTCGCGCCTCGTTCGCCACCGTCAGGCCTTGCCTGAGTGCGGTATTCAGGGCACGCGTGAGAGACGTGCCCTCGCTCTCGGCGCGAGCTTTCAGTGCCTCCAGGAGGTCGTCGTCGATGCGGACCGTGCTTCTCATGAGTGACACCATGGCAGCATATATAGTGATGTCAAGTCATCAATTCTAAAGCAGAGATGGAGAAGCCCCCTGTTGTCTATTGTTGCTTTTCATTGAATACTGACCGCGGCCGAGCCGCGTTTGGTAGCTCGTGCCCCTTCGTCCGCATCAGGGAGAACGTCGATGAGATCGCCTGTCACCAACACGTCGGGGGGTGCGCTTGCCGTCGTCCTCGCAAGTCTTCTCGCCTCGGCCACCGCTTTCGCGGATGCCGAGTCGCAGGATCCGATCAAGCTGACCCTGAATGACTGGACCGGGCAGATCGTGACCACCACGATCATGGGTGAAGTGCTGAAGCAGGCTGGCTACAACGTCGACTACGTACAGGCTGACTACATCGCGCAATTTGCCGGGCTCGGCAGCGGTGACCTCGACGTCGCGATGGAAATCTGGGAGACCACCGGCCGCGAGGCGATGGACGAGGCGACCGAGTCCGGCAACGTCGTCAATCTCGGCGAGACCGGCATGGCCGCCATTGAGGAGTGGTGGTACCCGCTGTACATGAAGGAGCTCTGTCCCGGCTTGCCGGACTGGCAGGCGCTGAACGATTGTGCAGAGGAATTCGGGACGGTGGAGACGGCGCCGATGGGGCGCTACCTCGGCGGGCCGGTGACCTGGGGAGGCTTCGATGACGAGCGTGTCGAGGCGCTCGAGATGGACTTCGAGGTGGTGCACGCCGGTACCGATGCGGCCCTGTTCGCCGAACTCGAGTCGGCCTACCAACGCAAGGCGCCCATCGTGCTGTGGGTCTACGAGCCGCACTGGGCGGCAGTGAAATACGAGGGCGAGTTCGTCGAGTTTCCCCCGTACTCGGCCGAGTGCTATGAGGATCCGTCGGTCGGGTCGAACCCGGACATGGCTTATGACTGCGGCAAGCCGCGTGGCCCGATCTGGAAGGTGGCGGGTGCGCATGTCGCCGACAAGTGGCCAGGCGCTGCCGAGGCGGTCGAGGCGTTCAAGATCTCCAACGAAGAGATGGGCGCTCTGGTCGCGGCGGTCGATCTTGACGGCATGAGCGTCGAGGACGCGGTGGCCGGTTGGATGAAAGACAACGAAGCGGTGTGGTCTGCCTGGGTCGACTGAGCGGACGCTGACCCCGTCAATACGAAGTTGAAGGCCGTTTGGTGGATCGCTCGACCCGGAGCGCAGGCTTGACCCCGGGCGCCATCAAGCTCGACTGTCGCGGCGTCTGGAAACTCTATGGTGAGGATCCGCAGGGCTTTCTTGCGCGTCACGGCGAGCATGTCGACGATGCGACGCTCGAGGCTGCAGGCATCATCGGCGCGGTGCGCGACACGGATGTCGCGATAGCCGAAGGCGAGATCTTCGTGATCATGGGCCTGTCGGGTTCCGGCAAGTCGACGCTGGTGCGCTGCCTGTCGCGACTGGTCGAGCCGACGGCAGGCTCGATCAGCTTTGGCGGGCGCGATCTCTTGGCGATGAACCCGGCGGAGCTGATCGAGTTGCGTCGCCGCGAGATGGGCATGGTGTTCCAGAACTTCGCGTTACTCCCGCACTTGACGGTGCTGCAGAACGCGGCGTTTCCGCTCGAGGTACAGGGCGTGCCGCGAGCCGAGCGCGAGGCGCGGGCGCGGCACATGGTGGAGCTGGTCGGTCTGGATGGACGCGAGGACTACTTCCCGCGGCAGCTCTCAGGCGGCCAGCAGCAGCGGGTCGGCATCGCGCGATCTCTGGTGGTCGAGCCCGACGTCTGGTTTCTGGACGAGCCCTTCTCGGCGCTCGATCCGTTGATTCGGCGTGAGATGCAGGACGAATTCCTGCGCCTGCAAGCAATGCTGCACAAGACCATCGTGTTCATCACACACGACTTCGACGAGGCGATCCGCCTTGCCGATCGCATCGCGGTGATGAAGGACGGGCGCATCGTGCAGACCGCCACTCCCGAGCAACTGGTGTCGAACCCGGCTACGCCCTACGTGGAGGACTTCACTCGTGATGTGGTGCGTGCGAAGGTGATCACCCTCGGATCGATCGCGACACTCGAAGATCGCTCTGCCGTTGCCGGCGAGTTACCGGCTTCCATGACGGTTGCCGAGGCCATCGATCGCATCGAGGCGGCTGACCTGCCGTACCGCGTGCTGGATGACGATGGCCGCGAGCGGGGTGTCATCGACCGGCGCGTTGCATTGGACGTGGTGATCGGGCGAGTGCCGTCGATGCAGGCTGAAGGGCCCGAATCAGGCCCGATCGCGACTTCCGCATCGACCCCGACATCAACTCCTGCATCGACTCTCCCATCGCGCACCCGGCCGACGTGACGGCGAGCGTCACGATTTCCGACAGCCGCGGCCGCTGGCGCCGAGCCAGTCGAGATCTGGCGCACTCGCGCTGGTTCTGGCCGGTACTTCTGATCGCCACCTGGTTGCTCGCGTCGAACTCGCGGGAGTTAGCCCGCCAGTTTGATGCACGCTGGGCAATCAAGTACCCGCGTGCCTGGGAACTGCCGCTTGATCGCTGGATTTCGGATGCGATGAAGTGGCTCGTGAACGAGGCCAACTTCGGTCTGTTCACGTTTCGCGAGGCCACACGCTTTCTGTCGGCGCTACTCGAAGCGCCGTACCGAGCGGTGCGCGCATTGCTGATCGATGGCGTGTCAAGCGGACAGGGCCAGCAGGCGGTCGAAATCCTGCCGGCGATCAGCTGGCTCGGCATCATCGCGATCGCCGCAGTATTGGCCTGGCGCGCAGGCGATGCCGCACTGGCCTGGCTGGTCGGGCTGTGCTTCGCCTATCTTGCCTTGTTTGGCCAGTGGCAGAGCGCCATGGTCACGCTGGCGTCGGTGCTGATTGCGGTGCCGATCGGCGTGGTCTGCGGCCTGCTTCTTGGCATCCTCGCCTGGCGTTTCGCGGCGGTCGAGCGTGGCTTGCGCCCAGTTCTGGATCTGATGCAGACGGTGCCGGTGTTTGCTTATCTGGTGCCGATCCTGTTCCTTTTCGGATTCGGGCCGGTGTCGGCGTTGGTGGCCACGGTCATCTATGCCATGCCACCGATGGCACGCATCACCACCGTCGCCTTGCATTCGGTGCCACCAGAGACGCTGGAAGCCGCTCGCATGAGCGGCTGCACGCCGTGGCAGACACTCACCAAGGTCCAGCTACCGAGTGCGTTGTCGCAGCTGATGGTTGGTGTCAATCAGGTCATCATGCTATCGCTGAACATGGTCATCATCGCCTCGATGATTGGCGCCGGTGGCCTTGGTCATGACGTGCTGACCGCCCTGCGTCGGCTGGACATTGGTGGCGGTATCGAGGCGGGCCTGGCGATCGTCGTCATGGCGGTCGCGCTGGACCGGCTGAGCCAGGCGTTTTCCCGAACGGATCGGGCACTGCATGCGCAGGCACAGGCGGCGAGTCGCAACCGTGCCTGGGCGCTCGTTTTCGCGGCGGTCATCGTGCTGACGCTCGCCGGGCGCTTCATCCCGTCGCTGGAAAGCTGGCCCGAGCGCTGGACGCTCAGCACCGGCAACGTCTGGACGGTGTCGATGGAGTGGCTCAACGTCACGCTGTTCGACACCTTCGAGCGCATCAAGGGTTTCTTCCTGACGTGGCTGATGCTGCCGGTCAAGCGCTTCTTCGTCGGCATACCCTGGCCCTGGGGCGTGCTGGTCACCGCCCTGGCGGTCGCCCGCATCGGTGGCTGGCGGCTCGGCACGATGGCCGGGCTGATGATGCTGTTCATCGCCGTCAACGGTCTCTGGGACAAGGCGATGGTGACGCTTTATCTGATGAGCGTGTCTGTGCTGCTCGCCTGCGCAATCGGCATTCCGCTGGGGCTGTGGGCGGGTCAGCGCCCGCGCGCGAATCGTCTGGTCGGCGCGTTCATGGATACCTTGCAGACGCTGCCGAGCTTCGTCTACCTGATTCCGGTGGTGATGCTGTTCCGGGTCGGTGATTTCTCGGCGATGATCGCGGTGATCCTGTACGCGCTGGCGCCCGCCGTGCGCTATGCAGCGCTCGGCATCCGCAGTGTGGATCCGGCGCTGGTCGAGGCAGGGCGCATGGCAGGCTGTACCGAATGGCAGCTGTTGCGCCGGGTCAAGCTGCCATTAGCCGTGCCCACGCTACTGCTCGGCTTGAACCAGACCATCATGCTGGGGCTGTCGATGCTGGTGATCACCGCGCTGGTCGGCACGCGCGATCTCGGCCAGGAGGTCTACATCGCGCTGACCAAGGCGAACACCGGAGCCGGTATCGTCGCCGGCCTGTCGATCGCGTTCATCGCGATCATCGCCGATCGCACGGTCAGTGCCCTGGCACGAGACTCACGTGAACGGCTCGGGTTGCCGTCGTGACGCTGGACGAGGCCATCGCCAAAGTGCGTGCATTGCCCTGCTGGCAAGCGCTCGGGGACATCGAGCCCCTGGAAGGCGGCATCACCAACCTCAACCTGAAGGTGCGCGACAAGGGTCGTGACTGGGTCGTGCGGCTCGGTGACGACATTCCCGAGCACGGCGTCATGCGCTTCAACGAGCTGGCCATCAGCCGCGCTGCGGCCCGGCTCGGTGTGTCGCCCGCCGTGCATCATGCAGAGCCTGGGGTGATGGTGCTCGAGTACATCGAGTCGCGTCCACTGACCGCCGCCGACCTGGCCGATCGTGACACGCTGGCGGCGGCACTCGATCTGCTGCAACGCGTGCACCGTGATCTGACACGCGAGGTGTCGGGTCCGGTGCTGACGTTCTGGGTCTTCCACGTGATCCGCGACTATGCGCGTACTCTTCGCCGCCTCGAATCGCCACACAGGGACAAGCTTACGTCATTGCTCAGGGAGGCAGAGCGCCTGGAGCGGACGGTTGGTCCGATCGATCCGGTGCTCGGCCACAACGATCTGTTACCCGCCAACTTGTTGCTGAGCCAGGGACACGTTCTGGGACAAGCCCAGCAACAGGGCCGGAAGCAGGGCCAGAGAGGAGCCCGTAAACAGGGTAAGCAACAAGGCCAGGACAAGGGCAGGCTGTGGCTGATCGACTGGGAATACGGCGGCTTCAACTCGGCGCTGTTCGATCTCGGCGGGCTCGCGTCCAATGCCGAACTCGATGCGGACACTGAACACTGGATGCTCGAGCGCTGCTTCGAGCGACCGCCGTTGCCTGCCTATCGCGCCATGAAGTGTGCATCTCTGCTCAGGGAAACGCTGTGGAGCATGGTCTCCGAGCTGACCTCGTCAATCGACTTCGACTACGCCGCCTACACTGCCGACAACCTCGGACGCTATCGCCTGGCGCTCGACTCACTGCATGACGCCCATGACTGATCTCCCGAGTTCCGCCCGCGCCGTGATCGTGGGCGGCGGTATCGTCGGTTGCTCGACCGCCTACCATCTCGCGCAGCTCGGCTGGGACGTGGTGCTGCTCGAGCGCAAGAAGTTGACCTCGGGTACCACCTTTCATGCCGCAGGCCTGGTCGGTCAGTTGAGAAGCAATGCCAACATCACGCAGCTACTCGGCTATTCGGTCGAGTTGTACGACAGACTGGAAGCCGAGACCGGGCAGGCGACAGGCTGGAAGCGCAATGGTGGCTTGCGCCTGGCTTGCAATAGAGAGCGCTGGACCGAGGTCAAGCGCCAGGCCACCACGGCGCACTCCTTCGGTCTGGATATGCAGCTTCTGACGCCGACGGAAGCACTCGAGCTCTGGCCGCTGATGAATATCGATGATGTGGTGGGAGCCGCCTTCCTGCCGACCGACGGACAGGCCAATCCGTCCGACATCACGCTGTCGCTCGCCAAGGGTGCGCGAGCGGCGGGTGCGGTGATTCACGAAGACACGTCGGTGCTGTCGATCGATGTCGACAAGGGTGTGATCCGCGGCGTGGAGACCGATCGCGGGCGTATCGACTGCCCGGTCGTGATCGCTTGCTGTGGTCAGTGGACGCGCGCGTTCGCGAAGACCGTTGGCGTGAACGTACCGCTGGTGTCGATGCAGCATCAGTACCTGGTGACCGAGCGCATCGAGGGCATTCCGCCCGATCTACCGACCTTGCGCGATCCGGATCGCTTGACGTATTACAAGGAGGAGGTCGGCGGATTGATCATGGGCGGCTACGAGCCCGATCCGAAGCCCTGGGCAGTGCGCGGCATCCCGGAGGACTTTCATTTCTCGCTGCTGGACAGCGACTACGACCACTTCGAGCAGTTGATGAAACTGTCGCTGCCGCGCGTGCCGGCACTCGAAGACGTGGGCGTCAAGGAGCTGGTGAACGGCCCGGAGAGCTTCACGCCGGATGGCAACTTCATCCTTGGCGAAGCGCCAGAGCTTGCCAACTTCTTCGTCGGTACAGGCTTCAACGCTTATGGGATCGCGGCTGGTGGCGGCGCCGGCATGGCGCTGGCCGAGTGGGTGCACAAGGGCGAACCGCCGTTCGATCTTTGGCCGGTCGATATCCGTCGCTTCGGTCGACCGCATGCCGACGATGCGTGGATCCGTACGCGAACCATCGAGGCCTACGGCAAGCACTACACGATGGCCTGGCCGTCGGAGGAGCATGCCAGCGGCCGACCCTGCCGCACCTCGCCGCTGTACGACCGATTGAAGGCCGCCGGTGCGGTGTTCGGTGAGAAGCTCGGCTGGGAGCGGCCGAACTGGTTTGCCGATATTGACGCGGGAGAGACACCCGCGGACGCATACACCTTCGAGCGCCCCAACTGGTTCGAAGCGGTTGCCCGGGAACATACCGCCGCACGCGAGCGCGCCGTGTTGTTCGATCAGACTTCGTTCGCCAAGTTCGAACTGGTCGGGGCGGATGCGGAAGCCGCGTTAGGCTGGATCGCGGCCAACGATGTCGCCAGACCGGTGGGTTCGCTGATCTACACGCAGATGCTGAACGATGCCGGTGGCATCGAGGCGGATCTGACGGCGGTGCGCCTGGCGGTGGATCGCTACTATCTGGTCACGGGTACTGGCTTTGCGACGCGCGACCTCGATTGGATTCGGCGCAATATTCCGGCCGAGCTCGACGCGACTGTCAGCGACGTCACCTCCACGCGGGCGGTACTGTCGCTGATGGGGCCACGGGCGCGCGACATCTTGCAGGCGGTCACCGACGAGTCACTCGACAACGACAGCTTCCCGTTTGGCACCGCACGCACGCTTGCGATCGCGGGCGCCCCGGTGCGGGCGCTGCGTATCACCTACGTCGGCGAACTGGGGTGGGAGTTGCATTTTCCAGTCGAGCACGCGGTGGCCGTCTACACTGCCTTGCACGCCGCGGGCGCGCCACACGGTCTGGTCAATGCAGGCTATCGCGCCATCGAGACCTTGCGCCTCGAGAAGGGCTATCGTGCCTGGGGAGCGGACATCGGTCCGGATCACACCCCCGACGAGGCAGGTCTAGGCTGGGCCGTGAAGCTCACCAGTGACATCGATTTTCTCGGTCGTGCCGCTGTCGAGAAGCAACGCAACGGCGGTGTCGCCAAGCGACTGGTGACGTTCACCGCAGACGCTGCGACCAACCTGTCGGGGCGCGAGACGATCTACCGTGATGGCGAACGCGTCGGCTGGCTGAGCTCGGCAGGCTTTGGGCACACTATCGACCGATCGATCGGCATGGGCTACGTGCGCCATGCCGACGGCGTCGATGCCGACTGGATAGCCTGCGGCGACTACGAACTCGAGGTCGCCACCGTACGGGTGCCGTGTGACGCGACGCTGTCACCACTTTACGACCCGGGCATGCAGCGAGTGAAGTCTTGACGGTACGCTCGGTTCGTCCGACCATGGCGCGACGCGGTTTAGGGTGCCCCGGCTTTCAGCCTTGGCAGGGATCGGCCCGGGCGAAACTACGCTTGACGACGAATATTGCTCGGCGGATTAAATCTCACTTGAGTTATAACCCATGTTCCTGTTGACAGGAGTTATCGGCGCGGCCCTGTTCCTGTGCGTGATCTTGCTCTATTTCTTGCTCTATTTCAGGCGAGGAAAACCGGAAACACCGGGTAATAGCGCAATGCAACTCGACGCTACCCGCAGGGCATCAAGTGGCAGGCACCAGTTTGTCTTCTCGATGATACTCGGCTATTTTGCAACGGCTTTGATCGTGACCCTCATCATGGTTGTAGCGACAGGGCTCGATGGGCTTGAAGTAGGGCTTTTCCTATCGCTCGGCGGAATGATCTATGCTGTACCCATAGCGCTTGTCGGGGCGATTGTGGGTTACCCGGCCTTTCGTGCTACCACACGCAAGTCAAACAATGGTTTCGTGATCTGGATAGGCTATTCCATCGCCTCAATCGTCAGCGCCATCATGGTCGTCGTAGTCGGCTCATTTGTCTTTCCGGGTGAGGAGCTCATGCCCAACTTCGGATTGCTCCTTGTCGGAGCATCACTCATCGTTGCTGCCCCGTCGTCAGCTATCGGATGCTGGCTAGGCAGGGACAGGAGCGCGCAGCGGTAGTTGCAGTCCAGCACTGCTCTCATAGCGACTGAGCTTCACTTTCATCCGTGATGCTGGAGTCGACCCGTGAAGGCCACTACGACCGGCAGCCGGCATGGTCCACAATCAACGCGTCGAACAACACCAGAAGTGCAAAGGACAGATCGTCACTCGTGACGATCCGGGCATGCAGCGAGTGAAGTCGTGACGGCCCACGCGGCGAAGCATCTGATCATCGGTGGCGGCATCATCGGTTGCGCCACCGCCTATCACCTCGCCAGGCGTGGCGAGACCGATGTGGTCGTGCTGGAGCGCGCCAATCTGACCGAAGGGGCAACCTGGCACGCAGCGGGGCTGGTCGGGCAGTTGCGCTCGTCGCGCAATACCACGCGCATGCTCAAGCGCTCGGTCGCGCTGTACGACACGCTCGAAGCCGAGACCGGCATGGCGTTCGACTGGCACAAGGTTGGCAGCCTGCGCCTGTGCGCGACCGCGGAACGGCTCCTCGAGGCTAAACGCCTGTGCACCATGGCACAGAGCTTCGATCTGGATATGCGCATGATCACGCCGAGTGAGGCGAAAGCGCTGTTCCCGTTCATCGAGGCGAGCGGCCTGCACGGCGCAGCCTTCATACCTTCCGACGGTCACATCGATCCGGCCGGCCTCTGCCAGGCGCTGGCGGCCGGTGCTCGCCTGCACGGCGCCGAGATCCGTCAGGGCGTGGAGGTGCTGGACATGGAACGTCGCGACAGGCGCATCAGCCGCGTGATGACATCGGAAGGTGACTACGAGGTCGGCTCCGTGACGCTGGCTACGGGCATGTGGAGTCGCGAGCTCGGAGCGAAGATTGGTGTGCGCGTGCCCGCCTGCGCGGTCGAGCATCAGTACATCGTCACCGAGCCGTTGCCGGACCTCGAAGCGGTGCGCGGTCTGCCGACGCTGCGCGATCCGGAGCGCCTGGTTTACTACAAGCCTGATACAGGTGGTCGGTTGCTGGTCGGTGGCTATGAGGATGACACCGTGCCGTTCGGCGAACGTGGTATCCCTGGTCGCTTCGTACGCGAGCTGTTGCCCGACAAGCTCGACCGATTCGCGCCACTGGCGGCCCTCGCCGCCGAAGTCACGCCGATTCTGAACGAAGTCGGGATTCGCACCCTCGTCAACGGGCCCATTCCGTATTCGGCCGACGGCGACTTCGTGATGGGTTGGGTGCCCGGCACGTCGAATCTGATGCTCGCCACCGGCTTCCTGTATGGCATCGCAGCTGGCGGTGGCGCTGGCCAGATGATCGCCGAATGGATCGTCGAGGGCCGGCCGAGCCTGGACCTGTGGCCGCTTGATTGTCGTCGTTTCGGCCCGCATCACGGCACGCGGGCGTTCATGTACCCGCGCGCGGTCGAGCACTATGCGCACCACTACAAGATGCGCTATCCCGGCCAGGAGCCTGTCAGCGCGCGCAACCTGAGGCTTTCTCCGCTGCACGAACGGTTGCGCGCCAACGGCGCCGTGTACGGCTCGAAGAACGGTTGGGAGCGCCCGCTCTGGTTCGCGCCCGACGGCGTGGAAGCGGTGGACCTGCCGGGTTTCCTCGAACCGGGCTGGCAGCCGTTCGTTGCCGATGAGCACCGTGCAGTGCGTGAAGCTGTGGCCTTGATCGATCAGTCGAGCTTCGCCAAGTTCGAGCTGATTGGCCCCGGTGCGCTGACGGCCTTGCAACGACTCACTGCCTGCGACATCGATCGACCAGTCGGCGGTCTCTCCTACGCGCAACTGTGCAACGAGCGGGGTGGCATCGAGGCGGATCTGACCATCGCGCGACTCGCTGCGGATCGCTTCTACATCGTTACAGGGTCCGGCTTTGGCGTGCACGATGCAGACTGGATCGAGCGGCACCTGCCGGGTGATGCGTACCTGATCGAGGTCACCTCGGCGCGCGCGGTCATCAACCTGTGCGGCCCTCGCGCCCGAGACGTGCTGGCCACCTGTAGCGAATCGGACGTGTCCGGCGATGTGCTGCCGTTTTCTCAGTGGCGTGAGATTGTCGTCGGCGCGGCACCGGTGCGCGCGTTGCGCATAGGCTTCGTCGGCGAACTCGGTTACGAGCTGCACGTACCGACCGAATTCGGGTTGCACGTCTACGACACGCTACGTGCAGCGGGTGCGGCGCACGGCATTCGTGATGTCGGTTACCGCGCCATCGACAGCCTGCGACTGGAAAAGGGCTACCTCTACTGGTCGGCCGATCTGTCGCCGGACGTGACACCGCTCAATGCAGGCCTGGGCTTCCGCATAAATCTTGCGAGTGGCGGTGATTTCATCGGTCGTGATGCGCTCGCAAAGCAGACCCGCGATGGTATTTCGCAGCGACTCTGCACATTTGCCTGCGACGCGCCGTTACCGCTGAGCGGTGGCGAGACGCTACTGTACGAGGGTCGCGTCGTGTCGCTTGCGACCAGCGCCGGGCGGGGTCACACGGTCGGCAAGACGATCGTGTTCGGCTATCTCGATGTGGAGCTTGCCACTGCGCGCGCGTTCGAGATCGAAGTGTTCGGTGAGCGTCATCCGATCGAACGCGTCGACGGACCGCTGTACGATCCCGACAACCGACGACTCAAGGGGTAAGGGCCATGACCGACGACGACGAAGTCACTGCGGCATTGCGCCGGGCTCCCGGCTTCGAGAGCACCGAGCCAAGCCGTATCGAACGACTCGGCGGCATGACCAACCGCGTGTTTCTGGTCGAGGCTGACCGTGTAAGAGTTGACACTGACCGCGTCGCGACCGACGGACGGCGCGTGGTGGTCCGTCTGCCCGGCGAGGGTACCGAGGCCTACATCGACCGCGGCGTCGAGCTGCTCAACGCGAAGGCTGCACACCGCGCGGGTGTCGCGCCCGCGGTGATCTTCGGCGATGCGGCCAGCGGGCTGATGATTACCGATGCTGTCGACGACATCGTCACGATGACGCCCGAGTCGTTTGACACGCGCAGCGGCGCACCGGGACGCGCGGGCGAGGCGCTCGCGCGACTGCATGGCTCGGGTGAGACCTTCGAATTCCGCTTCGAACTGTTCGCGATGATCGAGGAGTACCTCGGCGTGCTGGCCGGGCGCACGGTGAGTCTGCCTGACGGTTACCACGACGTGGTCAGGGCGGCCGAGCCGGTTGGCGAGGCCTTGCAGTCGCAAGGCGCATCCGGTACGCCTGCGCTCGCGCCGTGCCACTGCGATCCACTGTGCGAGAACTTTCTTGATGACGGCACGCGCATGTGGATCGTCGACTGGGAATACTCCGGCATGAACGACCCGTTGTGGGATGTGGGTGATCTGTCGGTCGAAGCCGGCATGAGCGATACACAGGACGCGGAAATGCTCGAGGCCTACTTCGGGCGCTCCCCGACCGATGCCGAGCGCGGTCGCGTAGTGCTCTACAAGGCCATGTGCGATCTGCTGTGGACCCTGTGGGGGCTGATTCAGCACGCTGACGGTAACCCGGCCGAGGACTTCATGGCCTATGCGACGACACGCTTCGAGCGATGTCGCGACCTGATGGACGACCCTGCTTTCGAGGCTCACCTGGCCGCGGTGCGCGCGGGTTGATAGTCGCGGGAGAGGCTATAGGGCTGTGCTGGACTTATTTCACGCAGCCGTTCGGTGGTACCGGTGGTATCAGTGGCTGGCCGTGCCAGAGCCTGTCTGCAACGAGTCCGAACGGAATCAGTTGGCAATCGGATGATCAATCTTCGCAGACTTTCACTCGGGGGTTGCACACGGCATTGCCAGCCAATATCAGGACCTCTTCGTCATTCCTCGCGTGCTCAAAGACAACGAGGGAACGGCCGATTTCTGAATACCAAACCGAATCTTCGGTGGCGAGCTTCTCGACAACGTGTTTCTTGATCACCAAGCTGTCAACTGCAGGGCTGACAGCCACGGTCAAGGCAATGCCTGCGACGACTGTTTTCATGCCTGATTTCTCATTCATGGACTGCCCTGTAAATGTAGAGGTGGCCGTCGCAAAGGTCAATTGGCCGATAGTATAGGGTTATCAAGTATCCGATACGGTTGTCTCGGAAAATCTGCAAATGATCAGGGAGACGTCGATGGGCAAGGTGGGCCATCGGGATTCTCCGCGCCGGCGCACTCCAGTCGCATGACGAAACTAAGGTATTCTCCGGGCTTTACCTTTCCCTCCACGCCTCGCTCTCCGTAAGCTAGGCTTGGTGGAATCACGACTTCATAGATGACAGTCGGTTCCATTTTCTGCAACACCATCTGCCATCCTTCGATAGTCTTGCCTAATTCAAAAGTACCCTCCGTGAGCGTGGCGTCCTGAACGGGATCCTCGCCGATGGCAGCGGCCAGTTTCTCGACGTCCGGCCGTGCGCCTCGCAAGTCGGCTTCCCTCTTCAATGCCTCGAATTGATATCTACCGATCCGGTTCTGGTGGTAGCTCACCCTGACTTCATCGTCGGCTTCGTATCTCGGTTTTCCGGCCACGGCTGACTCGCCTGCCGAGAGGCAGGCAGATTCACCGGTTTTCCGGCGGTCGTCATTGTCATGCCCCGATCGGCGATACATCAGGACGTCTCTCGAGTTCGGACATCCGAGCATACGACTCAGCTTCATCGCATAGCGCTCGCCATAGTCTGCAGGAGGCTTGGTCTGCTCGAGAATTTCGCGTGCTTCGTGCAGGTCAATCGGCAGTTTGACAGCGGAGCGAGCATGGTCGAAGCCGTACTTTAGCAATTCGCTATCGAGAACGATCGGGTCGTACCGACTCACGAACTTGTCGTGTAACAACATTCCCAACGCCAGACTCAACTTCTCATCTGTCTCGCACGTCATCCAGTCGATCGGCGGTGGCTCGTCTTGTTGCGAGTTGCCCGATAGGCAGTCCATTTCTGCAGTGGCTGTCCCGAACCACGGCACAATAAGCAAGGCGGCCATGCCTATGCGGTTGAACTTTGTGTTTCGGACTGACATGCCGCTATTCCTCCCGGATGTGATGCGAGGCAAACTTGAAGCTATCAAAAAACCGCTGAAGGTCGGCAGTCGCAGCCTCGGGTGCAAACTCCCGCCGGAACTCGTAGTCGAGGATATTGGCGGACTCCTGCATCAAGCGGAGCAGGACGTTGTTGAATTCGGCCTGCAGTGCGCTGTCGGGAAATGAACGTCCGGGCTTTCCAGCTTGACTCAGGTCGCGCCGAGTTTTCCGGAAAAAGACGCCGTAGGCCTCTCGCGTCATTGTCTTCGACTTGACGTCGAAGTTGCAGTTCGGCATTCCGGCGACTCGCGATTTGAGTATGTCCCGGTCTCCGAGGTAGTAGAAGATATCCCGATTGCAAAGAGCTTCCAGCCCGTCGTCGTGTGACGAGAACTGCACCACCGGACCGCTCTCGAATCCGTCGGGGCACTCTTCGGTCACAATCTGTCTGGAGTCGACAGGTTCCTCCCATTTCTTGTCGGATCCATCGGCGGGTCTCGACTTGCTGAAGTAGTGCGACGTGAACGCTTCCATTTCGGACAGCATGTTCACCTGCTTGCGCGCGACGTTGTCCTTGCTGACAATGGTCAGATATTGTTCCAGTGCCGAATCAAATCGGAACAGCTCGTTTCTGTCCGCAAGAACCTGGAGGCCAACGGTCTCAGCTGTTGTTCGTGCCAGTAGTCCGAGTATGGGCTGGCAGTGAGCACGCTGCGGAAAATCCTCGTTCCTGACGGTTACCCACGTCAGACCCGAAAGAAATACCGGGTGTGAGACGTTGTAGGCGCCCAGTCGATTCGGTGTGATGCTGTCGGGACCACACAGAATGTCGATGCGCTCGTTCATGAGCATTTCGAATCGGTTGGATGCGTTGACCGGACGCGTCACGACGGTGTAGTCGCGAAAGGGCCCGTTTCCGGTCGTCATGTCTGACAAGACCCGGCGACAGATCTCGATCATGTAGCCGCCGAAGTCGGGGAGAATTCTTTCATCGTGACGAGCACCGGTTCGATAGGAAAACGGTCGGGCATCCGGCCGCACGCCGACAATGATCTGGCCTTTGGACTGCTGTATTTCCGTCCCCGCATTCATCTCCATGTCCGGCGGAAAGAGCGGCTGAAGCTCGGCAGTGACACTTTGGCCGAGGAGCGCTGAGCCGAGGAGGGATATCAGCAACGTCCAGCGTATCGCCAGACAGGCGGTGGGTTTCTTGCCCGCTGCAATCACGACGTGACTCCTCCGCGCCGCTTAAGTGTCCGGCGAACCCGGTCAGGAGAAGGCGCATTTTGATCCACCCTGTTCGGATTAGATCGATTCTGCTTGTCGGTTCGCTGTCGATACCAATTCAGCAGGGCCTCGAAAAGGCCGGCTTGAGCCGGTTCGGGTGTCTGGTAGCGTTCGATGAGTCGGGCGTAGCGGACGAAGAAGGCTGCGAATGTCAGATAAGGCGAAGCGAAGGCTCCGATCAAGTCCCAACCCGTGAAAACGGTGGTTGTCGACAGGGCTACGGCCAGGTTCAGAGAGGCACAAAGGAGGGCCATGGTGAACGCGGAGCGATGTACCCAACTGGCCTCGCTCCACGATTCGAGGTCCAGATACGAGCAGGCGAACCAGGCGCAGACGAAGGCACTTGCACAGATCAGGAATATTTCCGGGATGAACGTCGAGAATTCGACCAGAAGCGCAGCTTCCTTGAACGATAGCGAGCTCTCCAGGGCGGGCGCGATCACCATGACAATGTATCGGTATGACAATATCGCCGCGCAGGAGAGCAGATAGGCACACGTGCCGACATACAGATATGTCGTGACCGAGGGGGGCTTGATCGAACGTATTTTCGTCTGTTTCGGTTCAGCTTCCGGATCGGAACCGGTCTCGCTCTTTTCAGCTTTCGGTACCAGATG
>Ga0209828_1000532_pt1 | contig 36038 bp, 13 predicted proteins | sample MaitaG_FD_187429 | JGI IMG/M metagenome (GOLD analysis project Ga0209828, IMG submission 187429) | Marine algal microbial communities from Maine, USA - Maine_Asex2 metaG (SPAdes) (version 2) | ecosystem: Host-associated > Algae > Red algae > Unclassified | place: Maine, USA | collected 2015-01-05
CTAGGCGCATTTGGCAACGGTGACCTCTTCGTCGAAAAGTTCATGACCCTGGCCCGCCACATCGAAGTGCAGATCGTCGGTCAAGGCGACGGCCAGGTGGTGCACCTCGGCGAGCGCGAATGCAGTGCACAGCGCCGGTATCAAAAGGTCATCGAGATGGCGCCCGCTGCGTCGCTCAATGACGGCGTGCGCAGCCAGCTACACGAGGCAGCACTACGGCTCGCGGCATCGGTCAAGTACCGCAATCTCGGCACCTTTGAATTCCTGGTCGACCTGACCAGTGATCGCTTTGTGTTCATCGAAGCCAACGCTCGCTTGCAGGTTGAGCACACCGTGACCGAAGAGGTCACCGGCGTCGATCTTGTTGCGACCCAGCTCGGGCTGGCCGGGGGCGCGACGCTCGATGAGCTCGGGCTCCTGGCCAAGGGCATCGCCACACCTCGGGGCGTCGCGATTCAAGCCAGAGTCAACATGGAGACGATGGGTGCAGGCGGCTCGGTGATGCCTGCGAGCGGCACGCTTGGCGCGTACGAGGCTCCCAGCGGGCCGGGCGTGCGCACCGACGGGTTCGGCTACGCGGGATACCACACCAGCACCGCGTTCGATTCGCTGCTCGCGAAAGTGATTGCCCACACGAACTCGCCCGACCCGACCCTTGCGGCCACCCGTTGCGCTCGCGCGCTTCGAGAGTTCCGCATCGAGGGCGTAGCAACCAACATCGGCTTCCTCGAAAGCTTGTTGGCCCGGCCCGAACTGGTCGACGGGTCGATGCATACTCGCTTCATCGACGAGCACGCAGCCGATCTGGTGGCTGCTAGTGCCGAAACCCCCTCGAGCGACGTTGGCGGTACCAGCGGTACCGCCCAGGCGTCTGGTCTGGCTGGCGCCCAAGTCGACACCACCGACCCTCTGGCACTGTTCGCGCATAACACGGCAACGAAGGCAGCCACCGACTCGCTCGACGAAGCTGACGATTCTCCCAACCTCGCCGGGCCTGACGGGTCCATCGGTTTGCCAGCCCCGATTCAAGGCACGATCGTGTCGGTAGCTGTTACCGAGGGGCAGGCCGTCAAACAGGGCACGCCGCTCGTCGTAATAGAAGCGATGAAGATGGAGCATGTCATCGAGGCGGATCGCACCGGCATCGTCAAGCGACTGGCCTGCGGCGTGGGCGATGTCGTACGCGAGGGCTTCCCACTGGCGTTCGTGCTCGAAGCCGACGTTGACGTCGCCGACACCGAGGTGGCCGAGGCGCTCGATCTTGACCACATCCGCGGCGACCTCGCCGAGCTGTACGAACGCAAGGCGTACACCCTCGACGAGAACCGGCCCGAAGCAGTCGCGCGGCGGCGCAAGAAGAACCGGTGGACGGCCCGCGAGAACATCGATGCCATCTGCGATCCGGGAACGTTCCACGAGTACGGCCCGCTGGTCGTTGCATCGCAGCGGGGCCGACGCACGCCCGAGTGGTTGCGCGAGCGCACACCGGCCGACGGGCTGATCGGCGGCCTCGGCACCGTCAACGGCGACAAGTTCGATGACGAGGCGGCCCGGTGCATGGCGATCTCGTATGACTACACGGTGCTGGCCGGTACTCAAGGCACCGGCAACCACTACAAGCAAGACCGGCTGTTCGACATCGCTCGCCGCTACAAGTTGCCCATCTTGTTCTTCACCGAAGGTGGCGGCGGCCGACCCGGCGACACCGAGTATCACAACTACATCGGCATGGACACCTACACGTTCACGCAGTTCTCGAAGCTGTCAGGCGAGGTGCCGCTGGTCGGGCTCAACTCGGGTTACTGCTTCGCTGGCAACACCGCGATGCTGGCGTGCTGCGATGTGATCATCGCGACCAAGGGTTCGACAATCGCGATGGGCGGCCCGGCCATGATCGAGGGCGGCGGCCTCGGTGTCTACACCCCCGAAGAAGTCGGCCCGATGTCGTTCCAGGTACCCAACGGCGTGGTCGACATTGTCGTCGAAGACGATGCCGAGCTGGTCGAAGTCGGCAAAAAGTACATCTCGTACTTTCAGGGCCCGGTCAGCGATTGGCAGGCGCCCGACCAGCGGGCGATGCGCCACATCGTGCCTGAGAACCGGGTGCGCATGTACGACGTGCGCGAGGTCATCGACACGTTGGCCGACGTCGACTCGGTGCTCGAGATTCGCAAGGACTACGGCGTCGGCATCATTACGTCGCTGATCCGGGTCGAGGGCAAGCCGATGGGCGTGATCGCGAACAATCCGCACCACCTAGCCGGCGCCATCGACAGCGACGGTGCTGACAAGGGCGCACGGTTCTTGCAGCTGTGCGACGCGTTCGGCCTGGCGATCGTGTCGATCATGGATTGCCCTGGGATCATGGTCGGGCCCGACGCCGAGCGAGAGGCGCTCGTGCGCCACGCCGCTCGCATGTTCGTAACCGGCGCGAACCTGACCGTGCCGATGTTCGGACTGGTCATTCGTAAGGCCTACGGCTTGGGGGTCCAGGCGATGTGCGGGGCCAGCTCGATGGCGCCGTTGTTCACGGTCGCCTGGCCGACCGCCGAGTTCGCGGGCATGAACATCGAGGGCGCCGTCAAGCTCGGCTACCGCGACGTGCTGGCCGAACTCGAGACGGCCGAAGAACGCAAAGAGCTGTTCGACAAGATGGTCACCAAGGCCTATGAGAACGCTCGCGCGGTCAACGGCGCCAGCTACTTCGGCATCGACGACGTGATCGACCCCGCCGACTCCCGCAGTTGGGTGGTTGCCGGCCTGCGTAGCCTTCCGCCCGAGCCACCCCGCACCTCGGCACGGCGCTCGTACATCGACACCTGGTAGGTGCCGTCTGCAAGTATGAGCACTGGCCTATGTTCGAGTCGGGCTACGAGGGCGGGTGCAGTACATGGAAGCGGGAAGCCAACTTGGCAACTACGTGATCAAGGACCGGCTTGGCCGCGGCGCGACTGCCGAAGTCTTTCGTGCGCTGCAGCCGGCAATCGACCGAGATGTCGCCATCAAGGTGATGTTCCCGCACCTGACCGACAGCCCTGACTTCTCGGCTCGCTTCCAGCGTGAAGCGCGCGCGATGGGCCAGCTGCAGCACCCAAACATTGGCCGCATCATCGACTTTGAGGCCAGCGGCGAACGCCCGTACATGGTCATGGAGCATCTCGATGGAGGCTCGCTGCAAGACCTGATGCAGGCCACTGGCGGGCCACTACCGATTCGGTTCGCGCTGCAGGTGACTCGCCAACTTGCCGACGCCCTTCGCTACGCCCACAGCATGGGCATGGTGCATCGCGACATCAAGCCGGCCAACGTGATGTTCACCGACGACACCCATCAGTGTTCGATGTTGATGGACTTCGGCATGGCTCGCCTCGTCGACGAATCGATGACGGCGACCGGCGCGATCTTGGGCACCCCCGCATTCATGGCCCCCGAGCAGATGCGCGGCGAGGTCGTCGGTGCGCCGGCCGACATGTACAGCCTCGGGGTCATGCTGTATGAGATGGTCACCGGCCGGGCGCTGTACGAGGCCGACTCAGTGCACACGCTGATGATGAAGCACGTCGAGGCGCCGGTGCCCTCGGCTCGCGAGAGTGCGCCGAACGTGAGCGAAGACCTCGACTCGCTACTGCGAACGACACTGGCCAAGCAACCCGAGGATCGTTTCAGCGACGCTGGCGAAATGGTCGCAGCCATCGATCGGCTGTTGGGTTCGTCGACGCTCGACGGATCGGGTGGCGGCCGTGACACCGTGATGCAGACTGGTGCCGCCGTATCAAGCCCCACCAGCGGCGGTGGCGGCGGTAGCCGTGGCGGTGGGGGCACGTCGCGAGCCGGGCTTATCGCGGCGATCGTGGCGGTCGCACTGATCGCAGCAGGCACGGTCTTCGCAATGACCCGCGGTGGTGGCGGTGGTGGCGATGAGATCGCCGGTGACGAGGTCGTCACTACTTCCGAGACGGTCGAAGCTGTCGATGAGGCCACGGCTCCCGAGGCCGAGAGTGCCGATGAGGCTCCCGAGGAGCCCCCAAACGCAGCAGCCGGCCCCGAGCCAGCTGAGACTGAGCCCACTGAAACTGAGGCGGCACCATCGACACCAAGCGCGCCCGTAGACATCGGCGCCGAGATGCGGGCTGGCTTTGACCCCGCAGCTGCGCCCGCGTTCTTCCCCAACAGCGCCCAGATCGACGGCGGCGAGTTCGTCTTGGCATGGGACCGCACCCGACCAGCGCCGAACAACTCCGACTACCAGGTCAACATCGACGATGAGCCAGTGGGCATCGTGACCGTCGACGCTGATGGCCGCGGCACGATGCGCGCACAAGTCCCGGCCCATCTCGCATCAACGATTCGCATCGCAGCCGTCGACCCCGCGACCGGTGAGGCCATCACCGTGGTGCACGAGAACACCATGAGCCCCCAAGATCGAGCTACTTTCGACAACCGGCTTGCCTTGGTCGTCGAAGCCGAACGCGAGCTAGCGATCGCGATCGACCACACAGGGTTCATTAGCGATGAACTTGGCAACGGCGACCTCGACGCCGCGCGACGCCACACTGAACACGTCATCAACATCATCGACGGCACCGACGGCCCGCTCTTTGGAGACCTCGACAACAGCGGCTTGGCCGAGAACCCCGGCGACGGCGTCGGTGTGCTCGCATACCTCGCCCAGTGGAACGCAGACGGCAGCGGCGACGACCCCGATCAGCAGATCGCTACCGAGGCATCGGCCGCATTTGCGACCAGCCAGGCTGCAGGCGTGCAGTTGCTGTCAAGCGATTCGGTCGACGAGGCCAGCCGGGCCTTCGAGTCCTTGTCGCTGGCACTCGAGGCCGGCACCGTTGAGGTGGCTCGGGCGAAGGCATCACTTCGCAACCAGGCGGCTGCGGCGCTCGTCGGTCCTGCGCTTGAGCTCACAGGCACCGACACTTCGACCGGCACGATCGCCGTGCTGGCTTCGACAGGACAGATCATCGTGAGCACCCCTCATGTCAGCAGCTCGGGTGACATCTCGGTGCAAAGTGCAGCTGGAGACTTCGTGATTCCCCCCACTGGCTCAGTCACCATCGATGCAGGCGCTGACCTGATGGCTTTCGGCCAGGTCGTGTTGGTCGACGGCGATGATCAGGCGTTCGCGAGCGGTGCTCTTAACGAGGCCGCTCTGGTCGTGCACCAGCAGCTGACGACCAGCGTTCTTCCAGCGCTCGATGGCCAGGCGCAACTCGTGGCCGACCACGCCGATCTCATGCGCCAAGAAGTTGCAGCCGGAAACCACGGCGAGGTTCGACGCCACGCCGAGCATGTGGTCAACATCATCGGCGGCGAACAAGGTGCCCAGTTCGGTGACCTCGACGGTGATGGCGCTGCCCAGAATCCCGGAGATGGCGTGGGCGTGCTCGTCTATCTCGACCAGGTCGATACGTTGCTGAACGATCTGCCAACGGCGACCGTTGAGCAGCGCTTCCACAGCCAGACCTACCGCAGCGCCGTCAGCAGCATCCGCGCCCAGCTGATGAATGCCCAAGCTGAGTCGTTGCGCATTCTTGCGACCGACTCAGCGCCCGAAGCCGAAGCCCCAATGAACACGGTGCTAACCGACGCCACCTCGGCACTCGTTGGCGCAGATACCGACAACTCGGGCGCGGTCGACCTGGACGAAAGCGGCATTCGCAGCCTCGCTGCTCACGCCGCGATGCTGTTGTCGTCGCCGATTGAACCCTAAGCCAACCAGTCAGTTAGCCGCCGGCGACTGGCTCGCTTGATCGGCAGCCATCGTCGATGTATACGCAGCCCGAATTGCGAGCACTTGGTGGCCGGCTACGAGCTGGCTTCCGGACTCGAGTGTGACGGGCACGCCCGGTTCGAGGCGCACTGCCGTGCCATCAGGCAGCCGCAGGTAGGTGCCGTTGCGAGACTCGTCGTCGGTGACCTTGACCTCGCCGTCGAGCAGCTCGACCGTGAGATGGCGAGCCGACAGGAACTTGTCGTTGACCCGCAAAACCTCACAGCCCTCGACCGGCTGCGGGCGGCGGCCCAAGATCACTGGGCGGTCCAGCGACACACGCTCACCCGAACCAAAGACGAGCTCGACCTGCTCGACAACCGGCGGCGCAACGGGTTCGACATCGACGGTTACGACCGGGGCGCCGACGCTTGGTTCCAGCGATGCATCAACAGTCTCGGTTGGCAGAGTTGCAAGAGTCGACGGCGTCGTCGGGGCATACACCGACGGGTCGACCGGCGCGGGCATGGGCGTCATGTCATTCGAGGGCGCAATGACTTCGCTTGCAAAGGAAGCCACCTCGTGGCTCGACGCCTGAAAAACAGTGGGAATACGATCAGCCACCAGCACTGACCGTCCCGGCGGGACAGGCAGCCCGGGCCGCATATCGGGCACCACACCGACCAACTCTTGGACCTCTCGTGGACCCTCAGGGGCCACAAGGATCTGAGTGCGCGCGGCTTTGATTTCAGCAAACAGCGGATTCGATCCGAAGCCCCTCAAGGTCGTTGTGGATCCGAGCAGTCGAACACCGGCCGCAACGATTGCTTCGGAAGACCCATTCATCGACCGATCGTCGAACTGATCAGCGTCATCGAAGAGCAGCACTCGCTCAACGTCTGGCGAGCTCTCGGTCGCCGCTGCCATCTCTTCAAGCACTGGCACGATGTCACCGACGCGACCAAAAGCACTGTTTTCGAGGCAGTCCAGACCACGGAGTGGGGAGCTAGCCGGACCGACAGCCCATACCTCTCGCCCTGACCGAGCGAGCTGCATCGCAGCATTGCAAAGAATGGTGGACCGGCCTGCGCGCGGCGGGCCAAGGACCACGACGTTGTTAAAAGTCACGTCGAGGTCAACCGGGCGTAGCGCACGGTCGCTCAGTCCGATTCTCACCAGATTCGGGTTGTCCCCAGGCTCCATGATCGGCACCTCGGTCGGCAGGGCCTGGGTTACGAGCTCCGGAGCGACCCATCCTTTGAGCGCTTTGGCGAATGCGACCATCGCCGCTTGCTCGTCAGCTTCGGGAGCGCCGCCCGGCGCAGCGACGACCGATGCGAACCGGATCGACTGATTGTTCTCGTTGAAGGCTTGCCCCGGCTCGAGTTCGAGGCCTTTGGCGATTTTGTTCGGGATCCCTTGCTCTATGTAGCCGCCTTCTTCGGCCTGACGGAGGATGTAGCGGTTGGTAATGCTCGACATCAGCGCAGAACGAACCGCGCCGCGTCGACCGGCCGTAAAGGCGACGTCGATGCCGTACTGACGACCGTCGGTGATGAGCCGATTAGCTCGCTCGATCCACACGTGCGCACCCCGCATCGACGTTCCCTCGAACTGCTGCACGAAGTTCTCATAGCTATCGATGAGCAGCAGAATTCGACTGAACACCGGCGCCTGATCGCCTTGCGCCGTTGCGGCCGCGATCGCCGCCTGGCGTCGCTCAAGTTGGGTGTCGATCGTTGCAATGATTCGCGTCACGGCCTCAAGGTCGTCGCCAGTCGCGACCGCGCTCGTCTGGGGGAAGCGAGCCAGCAGCCCGAGCTGTCGTGAGGCAAAGTCGAGTGCAAAGATTGTGAGACCGCCGCCGCCGGCTTGTGAATCACGCCACGCGGCCGAGGCAGCAATGGTCTTGAGCACGGTGCTCTTTCCTGAGCCACTGTTACCGAAGATTGCCGCGGCTCCAGACTCGCCGAAATCGAGTTGGCCCGGGTACTGGTCTTGAGCTTCGGGGTCATCGATCATGCCGATCGTCACGCGACGACCTCGAACATCGCCAGCGATCGAGCGAGGATCGTCGAGCAATTCGGTGAGCGAGATTTCAGCGGGAAGCGTCTCTTTCCATGGGGCTCGGCCGCGCTTGAGACCCATCTGCCGGGCAGCAGCGATGATTGCTTCGACGGTCGCATCGAGCTGCGTGCGATCAGGGTCAGCCGAAGCCTTGGCGTGGCCCTTGACCGCCTGGCGACCAAGGCGAGTGGCGGGCCCGTCACCAAATGGCGCCACTGTTACTGGTGGCGGGCCCTCAGCAGCAAGGAGCGGGGCACCGCTCCAGGCCGATTGAAATGGAATCAGTTCACCCGGACCGAGTCGGGCAAGGCCGCGGCCCTTGAGGGGGCCCGGGATCATCGCGGCGTCAGGCGCCCCAATCACGTTGTTGGACTCGCCGCTATCAAGCATGCGCAGGGCGATGCGCAGGTTGGTGTTCTGTTGGATGTTGTCGTTGATTGCGCCCGAAGGTCGCTGGGTCGACATGAGCAGGTGGATGCCGAGGCTTCGTCCACGTTCAGCGATGCTGACAACGCCGTCGACGAACTCAGGCAACTCACGGACAAGCGCCGCGAACTCATCGACCACGATTACCAGAGAAGGCGGCGCTTCGTCGGGGTACTTCGCGATCATTTCCTTGATGTCGGGAGCCCGGCCCTTAAACAGCTCCATCCGCCGGTCGAGTTCTGCTGTCAGCGAGGTCAGCGCTCGAAGCGCCAAGAGGGCATCGAGGTTCGTGACCGCGCCCACGGTGTGAGGAATGTCCTTAAACATTTCACTGAGCGCGCCGCCCTTGTAGTCAACGAACAAAAAGTTGATCTTCTCGGGCGAGTTGTATGCGGCAAGGTTGACGACGAGCGACTGCACGAGCTCGCTCTTACCCGCACCTGAGGTACCACCAATCAGACCATGAGGGCCGTGCTCAACGAGGTTGAGCTCGAGCGGCCCGGCGTCAGTCATCCCAATGGGAGCCACAAGCGAGTAGCCACGATCGGTCATCCACTGCTGGCCAATCCATTCGGGGGTCATCGAGGTGACACCGAGCGAGGCGAACAGTGGCACGATGCGCGGGATCGACGTGACAGCGTTGGCTGCGGTCGCGTCGGCCATCGGCGCGAGTGAACGGGCGAACTCGGCGGCGACTTTCGGGCTTACCCGCTCGGGGTCGACATCGATAGCGGCGCGCTCTGGGTCGGTAAATCGAACTTCTGAGAGTTCGGCACTCTGCAACGGCTTGCAAACAACCTGTGCTTCGGCTTGACGGGGCACTCGGGCCGACGAGTCAGTGAGCCAGATGACCGAGATACCGGCAGTTACGCCGATATCGAGGAGACGAGAAACCACGCCGGCGTCGGGTTCGAGGCTGCGATCGATCGTGACGACGAGCCAAGGCCACCGGTAGTCGAGTTGGCGGTCCTCGGCCGAGGATCGCATTTCCGCGATCTTGGTGATGTTGCGCAACAACTCGTCGGCTGCTTCAGCGTCGGTCACAAGTTGTGGCCCACCGAGCGGCGAGCTTGAGGCCGCGCTGTGTGGCAACCACTTCATCCAGTCGGCCAGGTTGCGATCTGGCGAAACCGCGGCCATGACAACCACATCTTCAGGACTGTGCAGGCAACACGCCTGCATGATCAACGCGGCAGCAAGATCATCGATCTCCTCAGGCCCGCCAACAAGACCAATGGTGCCAAGCGTGGCGAGATCGATCGGGATCGGCACATCTGCCAAGATTCCTGCTCGGGCGTTGACAGCGGCGAGAGCTTCGAGGTACTCATCATCGCCCTTCGTATCAGCGTCAACAGTGACGCTTGAGGTGCCTCGACCAACGCCGATCCGCAGCGACAAGAAGTCGGGTGCGTGTCGATCGCGTTGCCACAGTTCGTTGTGACGACTGTCGACTCTTCGGGCAAGCAGCTCGACATCAGGATTGTTGTCAAGTCGACAGGCCCGCTCGCGAGCGAGCGCTGCCGAGATCTCCTGGCGGCGAGCTTCGATGTTCTCGCCGAATTGTTCGATTTTCTCGTCGTACTCACGCCCGCCGGTGCGCCGTGCATCCCACCAATTGCCGGCCACCATGACTGGCGAGAAGAGTGCGAACAACAAGAAGCGCATGTTTCCGAGCATGAAGGCCATGGCAACGCCCATGAGCATGGGAGTAATCGCTGCGATGAACTGGAAACGGCGCGCCTTTGGCTTCTCGGGCAGGTCGCCCATCGCCTCGATCTTCTGCTCAGGGATCGGCGTGCGGAAGTACGGGGTGCGGTGGAAGGGCATGCGACCGAAGAGCCCTTGGGGGCGAACCTCAGATTGCAACGGCGCACGAAGCCGCAGTCTCGTGGCGCCGATCTGGACGACTTCGCCCGCCCGAAGTGGCACGTGCGTTTCGACCGGGTCGCCGCTCATTCTCGGCGGATTGCTGGCTTCGGTGTTGGGGAACAGCTCTACCGCATCTGGGCCAGAAACATCGAGCACGAGGTGTTGGCGCGAAACCAGCGGGTCGGTGAGGGTGATCATTGCCGCCGACGACCGACCGACCGAGTGAGCGCCGCGGCCGAGGTCGAACGACTTGCCGGCGTCGGGGCCAGAGGTCACCGCAAGACGAACAACGGTGGGTTGATCGTTGCGACGATCAACTGGAGGGGCTTCGCCGACGGCGACACGATCACCGGAGATCAGTCGAATATCGCCGACCACTTCAGCAAACGAGAAGTGCTCCCATTTGCGATCTCGAAGGATCGAGAACGAATCGGCACGGGGGCGACCCAGGTATTGGCACAGCGCCGCTGCGAGCTCGCCCACATCGTGGGTCGGCTCGAGCTGCACCATCACGTCTTCAGGCTCGTTGCCCGGTGACACAAGGTTCAGGATCAGGTCCATGCGGCGGCGCTTTCGTAGGCGCAGGGTGCGCCCATGAGACCAATCCTAAGGCGGCGGACCCGATCCGATAAGGGGGATAAGTCCCCTTACAAGTCCTCGCCGAATGCCCGCCAACAAGAAGTCAGGATCGAGCTGTCTCGGGCGACAAAAATTGCCGGGTAGAGGGGTCGTACACTCGCTCTTGCATCACAACAAGCCCATCGACAGTTAGTTCGCCCCGAAAACCAACATGAACGCCCGGCGTGGCAGTCCAGCCAAAGACATCGTCGGCGAATCCATCACCAATTCGGACCGGCTTCGAGCGGGTGGAATCGACCAAACCAATCCGCCGAGTTGACGTTCTGCCTGTGCGGGTTGTTGTGTGCACGTCCTCGAGTTGGTCACGCTCGTTCCACACGTATTCAACCGCCGAACCGTCAGGGCGGCTTTCGGCCCGACGCCGACCGCGTTGGTCGTACCCGATCAGTGTTATGCCCTCGCCACTGGTTACCGCAACGAGCTGTCTGGCCCCGTTGTAGTCGAATCGGCGATCACCCAAGTGTGGGGTCGTCTCGCTGTCGATAAGGCCAGTAGCCCCATAGGCAAAGCCTTGCCACTGTCCATCACTTTGGATGGTCTCGACGATGCGGCCTGCGCCGTCATAGCGATGAGCACGACCGCGGCGGTCGCTAAAGATGCGACCCGCAATGTCGCGCTCGTTGGCCACAAGCAGCGCCCCTGGGAGGGCTGACGGCGAGTACCGCATCGGAGCCAGAACGGCCGAGTGGTCGGGCGTTTCTACGAACTCTTGATCGGATGTTTCAAAGGCCATAGTTGCTGAAGGTCCTTGGCAGAGGTGGACACATACATTGCGGAAACGACAAAGGCACGACCGCCCGAAACGGACGATGTGCCAGTTGAAATGCCGTGAAATGAAGGCCAGTTCCTCGCTCCTTGACTGGCCCGAACCGAGGTCCGGGCCAGTGCAGGAGGAACGGCGCAATCGGTGCGATCAGCCCATGCCCAGAGCTTGCATCTGACTGTCGATCGCGCTGATCATCAGATCCTGGTTTTCGGTGACGACACGGACCGCATCGCCAGTCATGTCTGCAACCTCACCAGAGGTTTGTTCAAACTCTGGTCCGAGCCATGCACCCTCGCCCATGGCGTCGAAGCGAGCCTGGTGTTCTTGGTACTTGGTCATGATTTCGCCGAAGACGCCGTTGATCGTCGTCTTGAGGTTGTTGAAGTCGTCTGCCACAGCGGTTTCGATGTTTGGATCGCACTGGATTGCGGTTTCCACGATGTCCAGCTCTGGGGCTTTGACCGTCACTGGAGTACCGCCCAAGTTCGACGTGATGTAGCCGGTCCGTGCACTGATTGCGGCGGCCATCGACTCGTTGGTCGTCTTTACTGCTGTAACAAACGCCTTGGCGTTGAGAACCGTGTTCTCCTTGAAGTTCATTGCGTTCTTACCGTTGTAGGTAAACGTTGCCGACTGCTCGAGCAACACGTTGAGTTCATCTGCCATACCGGCGAAGATGTTCCCTGCATCGGTGCTGTACTGACCGATCTCCTCAACCTTGGTTTGCTTGATTACCATTTTTCCGTTCCTTTGTTTGGTGTTGACATAAAGGTACGAATTCGCGGCGCATTGCGAAAGGGGGAGGGGTCCCCCTGTCTCCCCGCCTCCTGCGGATACCCCCTTTTGGCCCATCTTTGGCCCAGATCTAGGGGCTTGATAGCCCATATGGCCAACTCGTGAGCGCTTAGAAAACGAAAACCACGCTGTTGGATACCACGCCACCGCCGGTGACCACGTGGGAGTCGCCGTACTCATTGGACCAACACCGCGCGAGAAAGGCACTTCCGTTGCCGTCCATCTGCACCGTGTATCCGCACCAAGTTGCGGCACTGGTACTGAGAGTGATCGGCACTGACTGGTTTGGCGCAAAGTTCGCAAACGTGATGTCGACCCGGTCGCACCAGGGCGTGCATGAAGGCTCCGCCGGATTCGAGGCTCGCCGCCCTTGCACAACCGTGATGGTTGGCGCTGGCACTGTCTGTGTATTGCTCCACGGGCTCCACGCACCGCAGACGCCAGTGGCCGCGTAGCAGGCTTGTGCTCGGGCTCGCAGTGTGGTGCCAACGTTGAGCGGGCCGTAGTCTTGGGGTGAACCCGGCTGCCGTGCATCCGTTTGCCCTTGGGGGAAGGCCGTCGAGTCGGGGTTGATTTGATGGTTGGCCATGGCGTAGGCCGATGCGTCGACGAACGGTTGTGATGTGCATGCCACGGTGACGGCGGGGGGTGCCACGATCCTGATCACGCGAGTCGCCCCGTTCACCGAGCTCGCTGGTTTGTTAGGGGCGGGGGGTAGGTCGGGGCATGTGGTGTAGACCACGGTGTCGCAAAACGTTGCGCCGACTTCGTTGACTGCTCGTAGCTCGACGGTGTGGGTCTGATCCGCGGCCAAGAACAACACGTTGTGGCCATCGGTACCGTTGTCGCGCCATGCACCGCCGTTTTCGCGGCGCTCGTAGGTCTGGGTCGTGCCGCCGTTGAAGTTCGCGTCATTCCACATCAGTTCTTGGCCCTCTTGATCGATGTTGTTGACCCGGTAGTTGCCGCCACAAATCGGCAGGCCAAGCGGCACAACGGCCGCCGAAGTGACCCAGTTTGATGGTCCGGCGATGTTGTTGGCTCGGGCTTCAAAGGCGTAGCTCTGCGCATTTTCGAGGCCGGTCATCAACACGGTTCCTGGTGCTGTGATGGTTCTGCCTGGGCCGGTTGTGCCGGCGACTCGAATGTTGAATGAGGACTCTGCGCACTCGGTGCCCGCGCCGCCGAGACCCTCAGCGACAACAACTGTGGCGTTCTTGTCGCCGGGTGTGACTGAGGTGATGGTGGGATTGGGGGGCACGGTGCAGGGTTCGACTGCGCCTGACCATCCGGACCAATCGCCGTCGCCGTCGCGGTTGACCGCCCGCACCCGGAACTCGTGAGCAACGCCGTCACTGAGGCCGACCCACCGGTGGAAGTTCGCGTTCGGGCCGTTGACGGTGTCGTTGGCGAGGGTGGTGCTGCCGACCGGTCGTGATTGCACTCGGTAGAACTCGACTCGATCGCCGCCGTCGTTCGCGATCGGCACAGGGGTCCAGTGCATTTCGAGGATGCCGCTATTCGCTGCGCCGATAAGCCCAGGTCGGGTAGTCACACCAATGACCGGGGCATCGGGGGTCGTCGAGGGGTATGCGGGCACTGAGAGCGGCGAGAACCCTGAACTGCCTGCGGCGTTCACGGCTGCGACTTCAAACGTATAACTCTGGCCGTTTTCGAGCCCTTCCCAGGTGTGCGATAGCCGGTCGACGATTGGAATGGGCGCGCCGCCGCCGATGCGCAACTCGTAGGAGTCGATACTGCTTCCCTCGTTATTCGGCTCGGCCCAGGTGACTACTAGTTCCCCGTCGTCGTGGGTCACTGTGGGCGCTGCGGGTACTTCCGGTGCGATATCGGGGGTGCACGGCACTGACCATTCAGACGGTTCGCTCTCGCCGGCGATGTTGGACGCTGCAACTCGGAACCGATAGCTGACAGCGTTTTGCAGGCCGGTCCATTCGTGACTCGTGGTGTTGCCGAGCGGCGGTTGCGGTGTGGTGCCAGCAACATCGGTCTCGACCCGGTAGTCGCTCGCGGCGTCGCCGTTGCCGTTGGGCGCTGTCCACACGAGGTTCACCAGCTTCGACCCCCGCTCACACGTCGGCGCCGCAGGTTTGTTTGGGCGGCCTGTAACGGCGACACGAACAGTGCCGGTTGACTCGCGGGTAGCAATATCGGCGGCGTCACGAATCGTGTAGGCAAACGTCGCTTCGCCAAAGAACGAGGCCGCTGGCCTGAGCGTGATGACGTTGCCCGACAGCGTCACTGTGCCATCGGAGCTCGTTCCAGGATCAACAATGGTCAAGTTCTGACCGAGCGGGTCAACGTCGTTTACGAGCACCGCGACATCGACCGCGACACCCTGAATCGTGGCGGCAGTGTCATCAACCGCGGTCGGTGGGTCTTGGTCTGGATCACCGACCTCGATCGCGATCGTCGCGGTCACCGCTTCGCCCATGCGGTCGGTGACCGTGTAGGTAAACGAGTCGGTCGCGCCCGACGCATTGACTGCCGCTGCGACCGTCACCCTCGCATCGCCGGTTCGAGTAGCCGTGATCTGGCTGCTGGTGTTCGAACCGATCTCATAGGTCAAGATCTCATTAGGGTCGTCGTCGACTACACCGCTCGCGAGGTCATAGATCGTGTCGGTTCCGGCCGCAAGCGTGACCGTCGTGTCGGCTGCGGTCGGCGGATTGTTGAGCGGTTCGGTCACCGTGATTTCTATGGTGCTGCTCGATGACTCACCTTCGGGGTCGGTCACCGACCAGGTCAGCGACGTTGCGCCCGGATCTACGGAATCGGTCGCTTCGATCCGAAGTACTGACCCTTCGAGCGAAGCGCTCAGGTTCGCTGCCGGGTCCGCGTCGATGCTCCACGTCAGTACGTCATCTTCATCAGGATCATCGCTCAAGCTGGCCAGGTCTACCGTCTCGCTCACCGACGGGCCGTCGAGCCGCGGCGCCTGAATCTCGACGGTCCCGTCGATCGCGGTAGGCGGCCGGTTCGGCTGCTCGCCAACAGTGACCGCCACCGACGCAGCGACCACGTGTCCGAACCGATCGTTGACTTCGTAGGTGAAAACGGCCTCGCCCGAAAACCCATCATCAGGGGTGAACTCGACCAACAACACGCCTTCGCCCGCGTCGAGCACCTCGGGGCTGCCATTGCGAGTGCTGATGCAACACGAGTAAAGCAACGGGTCACTATCGGGGTCGGTTCCTGACGACGACAGATCGATCTGCACGGGTGTTTCAAACTCGGTAGCAGCGGCCGGGCTGTCGACGATCGGCGCACGGTTGTCAGTCACGATCAGCGAAATCGTCGCCGACGAAACAAGACCGTCAGCGTCTTGGATCCGGTACGTGTACTGCGCCGACTCAGCCGGCGCCGTAATGCGAACGAACCCGTCACCGATCGCGGCGTCTTCGCCCGATACCTCGACGAGCTCAAGGCTGCCCGGTTCACCGTCGACATCGAAGTCGTTTTCGAGCACTGGCACGTCGACTACATCGCCGCGCGACACCGGACCGAGGGTGTCGTCGACGGCGACGGGCGGGACCGGGTTCACAACCACTAGCGAAATCGTCGCCGACGACTCGTTCCCCTGCGGGTCAGTGATTTGATACGTGACCTCGACGTCGTCATCTCCTGCAACGAGCACCACGGTCTGACCCTCTACCCGGGCGTCGGGATCAAGCACCGCGACAACGAGTTCGCTGAGCGGCGTGTCGGGATCGAAATCGTTTGTTACCACCTCCACGCGGACCTCATCACCCGTAGCCGCGGTGCCAGCATCGTCATCTACCGCGCTGGGTGACCCGGCCGTCTGCAACGGCGTCGCCTGCACCAAAACCGTTACCTCGGCGCTGGCGCGGCCGCCAGATCCATCGCTGACGCGGTACTCAAACGTGACTACTTGGTCCTCGGCGAGCTGCACCGGGGCATCAAACACAAGTCGACGCCCATCGAGCGTACGCGTCACCGTGCCCACCGTTGTGGATTCGACAGATTCGACCCTCAACTGATCACCATCAGGGTCGGCATCGTTGATCAACACGTCAAGGTCCGTCGAACCGCCCAGAGCAATGGCGATAAACGAATCATCGAGCGCCACCGGATCGCGATTCGCCCGCAGCTCGGCCATCACCCCGATCTGCACCTCGCCCTGCGCCTGAGCACCAAACGCATCGACGATCGTGTACGAGAATCGATCGCCACCGGCAAAGTTCGCCGCTGGTGTGTAGATGATTTCGCCACTCAGCGGATCGACCTCGGCGGTTCCGTTGATCGGCTGACTCGTAACGCTCTCAACCCGAATTGCATCACCGTCGGGGTCAGAATCGTTACTAACCACGTTGATCGCGAGCTCGGTTTCAAACGCGGTCCACGCCGAATCTGGTCGAGCGACCGGCGGTCGGTTCGCCTGGCTCGGCGGCACCACACGAACCCGAACGGTCGCCGAACTTCGATTGTTGCTCTCATCGATGACGTCATAGGTCAGCGTGAAACTTGAACTCGTGGTCGAGTCAACCCGCACGCGAACACCCTGGCCGCCAGCACCGACTTCAGCGGTGCCACCGTCAGCGGCGGAGACCCCAACAACTCGCAGTGATCCGCCCTCGGGGTCAAAGTCATTGGTGAGCACCTGGACCAGCTGCGAAGCGCCAGGTCGAATCTCGGCGGTATCCGCCTCGGCCACCGGCGGTTGATTCGTCGTAGCGGCATCAGCAACGGCGACAACCACCGTCGTCTCAGACGAATCAGATTGACCGTCGCTAATCGCGTAACGGAACGTACGCCGCGACGGACCCTGCGCATCGGCAAACACTCGAAAGCCAATCTCGTTGAACCGTTCGACTCGCAGCCCAGACCCGGGCGTCACGATGAAGTCGACAATGCCAACCACATCGCCATCGGGGTCACCATCGTTCGCCAGTACGTACACGATGCGCGACTCGCCAGCCGGAATTACAACATCATCACGCACTGCGATCGGCGGTTGGTTGCTCGTTGGCTCAGTGACGTCGACCCGAATCTGCGCGAGGTCGGTGTCTTCCTCGTCAGAAGCGCCATACGAAAACACATAGGTGCCAGCGGCCTCGGGGATAAACACGAACTCACCATCAGGCGTGATCGTCGTGAACACCTCAGTGTCAGCCGGTGACAACAGCGTCGGGCGCTGCGCCACAAACAAGTCATCGCCATCAGGATCGGTGTCGTTTAGCAGCAGGTTGATCGTGATTGGTTGCGCGACAACCGTGATACCGCCGTCGTTTCGGGCGTCGGGTGGCTGATTCGAATCGCGCAGTCGAATGTTCGCTCGCACCCGGCCATCGGTCAGCTCACCGAAGTCGTCGCTGATTGTGTACGACAGCTCGATCTCGCCCTCCGCGCTGATCGTCTCGGGCTCGAAGATGATCTGCCCAGACGGGTCAAAGGTGATCGTGCCCTGCGGGGCCGATGCCGCAACGAGAACCAACGAATCACCATCGGGGTCATAGTCGTTGCTGATCACATTGATGATGAGCTTCTCGCCAGCAGCCACCGAACCCACGTCGGTTACTGCCACAGGTGCTTGGTTGTCATCACCGGTACGCGCCCGCACGTTGACCGACCCCACCGCGGTGTCGCTGCCGCCGCGGCCGTCAGTGATCGTGTACGAATACCGAATCACGCCAACGAAGTCTGCGGCCGGCGACACCTGCACACTTGTGCCATCAATCGTCGGCTGCACAACCCCGCCAGCGTCGCTACCTGTCACCAGGTTCTGGGCACTCGAGATCAACAACACATCGTTGTCAGGATCCTCGTCGTTCGTCACCACCGCGATCACGACCGGTCGACCGAGTTGGGTCTGCACCTCATCATCGTCGAACGCGACCGGCGGTTGATTCACGCCGTCTTCGTCAAACTCATCGGCATCTACCGTCGACGCGTCTTCGGCATCGGGGTTCTCGACCTCTTCGATGACATCATCTGCGGTCTGCGCCGAACTGAGCTCAAGATCGTCAGGGTCCGAGTTCTGCGGCAGCACCGCGCCCCAGTCGTCAATGCGACTCAACTCAAGATCGTCGTTCACAAGCCACATGCGACCAGTTGCAAGATCGTTGATCCACACCCAGCCATTCACCAAACGAAGCTTCAACTCGCCGTCTTGTGAAGCATCAAGCGCGCTCACCAGCGGCTCAGCCACACCGCAACGCACCCAATACGCAGCCGGCTCATTCGTCACCGCATGCACACAACCATTGTGATTGATCAGCGGCGCCGGCGACGCGCCTGGCAATTTCCCGATCTGTTCGACCGAACCGTCACTCATCGAGATCTTGACCACGCTGCCAGACTCGGTCGCCGCCACGAACGAGTTCAACTGGCGCTGCGTGGGTTGTTGATGAACGATCCATGGATCAACCCCATCTCCAACGAAGCGGAGCGCGTCACCGTCGATCGTTGCCACACGATCACCGACACGAACCACAACCTGAGATCCGTTGAACACGATCGACTCAACCACGCTAGAACGAGGCCACGCCGACACGACTTCATCGCGGCCGATCAGCACGAGCCGGGCGTTTCCGATGTCATCGATCGCGACATCTCCATCGATCGCAACCGCCCACACCCCAGGCCGATCCCCCTCAAAAATCGGATCGAGCGATGCGAGACCGGCCAACTCACCAAGCTGACTCGCCGGGATGCGCCACACCCGAAACGGGTCTTCCGCCGAAATCACCACCCCACCACGAAAGTGTTGAACCCGCGCACCATCGGGCAGATCGACAGTGTTCACCCGAAGGTGGGTGCGCTCGTCGAACACTTCGAGCGCATCCGACGTCATGTCGTGCGCAACTACGACGCCCTCGGGTTGCAGAACTTCGACACGCGCACCGGGCTGACTCACCCGAACCGCGGCCGACAGTTCTTGCACCTCATGATTGACGTGGCCGATGCTTCCGGCTCGACGATTGACCAGCCAAGCGCCACCGTCGTTGGTCGTCGACTCGGTGCCCTCACGACCATCGGCTTGCACCGCAAAGAAGACAATCGACGCGACTACAGCGAGACACAACAAGACGCCTATCGACGCCACCGTTCTACGCGAGTGATTCATTTCATCTCAGTGATGTCGAGGTCGTCTGCACCGTGCAAGGCCCGGCAGATCTTACCCCCGAGCCAGTTACAGCGAGTAGCAGGCACCACGAGCGAGTCATCCGACTCAGATGTTCGGCCAATCGACGCTGACATTGGACGTAATCGATCCAGTGTTCACGGTCTCGCCGCCATCGTCATCGGCCCGGGCCCAGACTGCGACCATCCATAGCCCCACTGCGATAAGCGCAGCAAGCAAGAGGATCGCCGCAGCAAGCAACAGTCCAGAGCTTCGAGCGGTGTTTCGGCGAACGGTCGGTGCAGTCGTTGAACGCGCAACGAGCCGGGCGCCCGGCGACCAGTAACCGCCTTGGTGCCCGTCGGCACCACTGGCGCGGCCTGGCACGGCCTCGATCGTGTATTCGTCGACCGCTGGTTCGTCGCTCAGTTCATTCGGCGTGTTCTGCTGATCAGTCATTACGACGGCCACGGATCGATCATGTTCGACGCCACCGCGGGCGGGCTCACGTTGACGGTGCGATTGGGCTGACCGGCCACGCTGCCATCGACAATGGCTACCACCGCCCGGCCAGCTTGAGAGTACGAGCAGGCGTCACGGAGACCGTTGCCCAAGGTGAGTGTCTCGATTAACACCCATGTGCCACCGAACCCGGTGCCAAAGCAACGAACCGTGTGCGTGCCAGACCAACCAGCCATATCGATGCGCACATAGAAGCAACCATCGTCAGGGTCGCCACCAGACGCTTGGATGCCGACCGCGTCAAAGCAATGACCGGCGGGGCTGCCCGACGTTGGTATGAAATCGACGCCGCTCTGGGCGATCGAGATCGTTCCGAACTCTTCGACTTCGGCGGTCATCCAACCCGTAGTAGCGCCGCAGGTGCCCGTGCGGTAGCACGCCGCAACCCGAAACCGTCCCTGCCAACCTGGCGGCAATCCCGGCCCGAACTCGAACTCGACAGCGGTTGCCGGCAGAGTAAGAGGGCTCGTCACTAGCCCCGATGGCGTTGTGAGTTGTTCGGTGGTCACCTCGTAGCTGACGATGTCATAGTCGCCGGTGACCTCGGGCTGAGAGAGGCACCCAATCGTCGGCTCCACAAGGTTGAACACGCGAAGGGTGCGTGCGTTCTGGTCAACCTGGAAATTTGGCGTCGGGGGTGCCGGCGGTGTCGCCGGACATCCGGTCCATGTAATCGAGCCACAATCGTCGCGGCCGACCTCATTGACCGCCTCGAGCCTCAGCGTGAACGTGCCATCGCCCCAATTCGAAAGCTGCTCGAATGTGCCCGAGCCGAGGTCGTGCCACTCGCCACTGATTCCAATTCGCTCGTAGCGGTTGTTGGTCCCGCCGTTGAAGTCCGCGGCCTGCCACGACGTCGCGGTGCCGACTGGTGCAATGCTGTCGACGGTGTAGCCGTTGTCAGGGCACACGGGTGGACCCTTAGGCGTATATGCGTTGGGCGTCGCAACCCACGATGAAGACTCGAACGTGCTGATGGCTTGCACCTCAAACGAGTACGGGGTGCCGTTGTCGAGGCCGCCAATCGTTATAGGTCCGGGCGGGTGGGGCTCGAAGACGCCTGCCCCTGATGAACCAGCTGTCCGCACGCGGTACCCGGTCAAGTCGCACCCGCCGTCGTCACCAGGCGGAGCGAACGTGACGGTCACCTGTCGATTGCCAGCCGTGGCGGAGAGATCGATTGGTGGGTTCGGCACGGTGCATGCCTCGAGTGCCGGCGACCAGGCCGATGGGGTGCCTTCGCCATCGCGGTTTACGGCAATCACCCGAAATTCATAGGGCTCGCCGTTCGCAAGCCCCGACCAGATGTAGCTGCTGGCGTTGGCCCCAAGCGCCCGAGGTGGTGTACCCCCACCCGGCCGGCGCTCAATCAGATAATGCAAAATCGTGTCACCACCGTCGTTGGCGACAGGCACGGGAGTCCAATTCACCTGCAGCGTTCCGCTGGCGTTGGCACCAATCAAGCCTGCACGGCTGGTCGCCTGAATGACGGGAGCATCAGGCGTCGTCGATGGATGCTCGGGGGTTGACGGCGTTGAGAAGGTTGACAGCCCCTTGGCATTGCGCGCAGCGACCTGGAACGTGTGGTCTTGACCGTTCGTGAGCGGTTCCCAGGGGTGGGTGAACACATCTCCATCGAAGGGGATGGTCTCACCGCCGACGATTCGCAGCTCGTACCCCTCGATCTGTGAACCGTTGTTGGCTGGCTCGGTCCACGTCACCGTCAATACGCGATTGCCATGAGCAACCTGCGGTGGTGCCGGCTGTTCGGGCTCAATATCGGGCGTGCACGGCAGCGACCACTCCGAGAAATCACCAACGCCAGCAGCGTTGCTCGCTGCGACCCGGAATCGATACTCGGTCGCGTTCCTCAGCAAGTCCCACGTCTCGCTGGTGCGATTTCCGATCGTGCGCTCGTCACCCTGGTCGTGCTCAAGCATGTAACCGTCGATCGATGCACCATTGTCATTCGTTGGCTGAGTCCACGTAAGCGCGACCTCTCGTGAATCTGGAGTGCAGGCCGGGGCAGCGGGCTGATCAGGCCGCCCAATCACCTGAATCGTCACCTGGCCCGTCGCCTGGCGGCTGAAAACTTCGGCCGCGTCGCCGATCGTGTACGAAAAGCTCGTGCTGCCGAAGTATCCGACGCCGGGCGTAAACGTGATCGAGCTGCCACTGAGTGCAATCGAACCGTTCGTAGTCGATCCAGGATCGATGATTGTCAAACCCTGGCCGAGGGGGTCCACGTCGTTGGCGAGGACAGGAATCTCCACGGCGACTTCTTGGAACGTCTCGGCATCATCGGGTTGCGCAACGGGTGGGTCCTGGTCAGGGTCACCGACGTCGATCGTGACCGTGCCCGACCCTGTTTCGCCCATGCGGTCGGTGACGACGTACTCGAAGCTTGCCGACGTACCCGACGCGTTCACTGCGGCTGCGAGTGTGACGATGCTCTCGCCGGTAAGGGTTGCTGTGACCCCATCGACGGCCAACGGGTCGATTTCAAAGTCCAAGATCTCGGCGTCGTCAGTGTCGGTCACAAGTGCGCCAAGATCGGTCGTCGTCGTAGCTGCACCTGCCGATATCGAAATCGAGGTGTCGACAGCGCTTGGCGGCTCGTTCTGGGGCGCTTCTACCGTGACGGTCACGGAGCCGGTGGCACTCGCGCCCTCGGGGTCGGTCGTAACCCAGGTAAGGGTCGTCGTGCCCGGCTCGGATGCGTCGGTCGCAGTAACGCTGAGAATGGACCCCTCGACCGTGGCACTCAAGCCTTGGCCTGGGCTCGAAGCGAGCACCCAAGCCAGCACGTCGTCGTCATCGGGGTCATCGGTCAGCGACGCCAAATCGACTTCGGTCGTCACCGGCGGCCCCTCGGGCCGTGGCACCTGGATTGTTGTATCGCTGTCGACCACCGTTGGTTGGCGGTTCGGTTGCTCTTCGACGGTCACTGTCACCGACCCGGCCACGACGTTGCCGAACTGATCGTCAACTTCGAACGAGAACACTGCGTCGCCTGAGAAGGATTCATCAGGTGTGAAGTCGACCACTAGCCGACCCTCGCCTGCTTCGAGTACGAACGGGGACCCATTCTGCGCGCTTTGGCAGCACGAGTAGAACAGCGGATCGCCATCAGGATCGATTGCGGCCGTGGACAGGTCGATCTCAATCGATTCCTGGAACGGTGTGCTGACCGCCTCGGGCGACACGACTGGCGCTCGATTCTCGGTCACGATCAGCGAGATGGTCGCCGTCGCATCAAGGCCATCGCCATCTCGGATCGTGTAGGTGTACTGCGCCGACTCGGCTGGGGCCGTGATGCGAACGAAGCCGTCGCCGACCTGGGCATCGGCACCCGTAACGCTCACGACCGATAGGCCAGCGTTCGATCGCGACCCCGCCCCGCCGGTATCAGCAGCATCGAGGTCATAGTCGTTGAGCAGCACGTCGATGTCGACCACATCGCCCCGGGTTACGGGACCGAACTGATCATCGATCGCGACCGGAGGGCGCAGATTGATCACCCTGACTTGAATCGTCGCCGCGTCTTGGTTGCCGTCGGCATCGGTGATTTGATACGAGAACTCGGTATCGGCGTCGGGAGCGACAAACACGACGGTTTGGCCTTCAACCCGGACCGATGGATCGAACACCGCCACGCCCAAGTCAGCGAGGAGCCCGTCGGGATCGCTGTCATTGGCCGTCACGTCGACCCGCACCTCTTCGCCGGTTTGGGCTGGGCCTACCTCGTCATCGACGGCGATTGGTGCCCCTTCGGGCCGTGGTGGCGTTGCCTGCACCAACACAATCACCTCAGCAGTCGCTGTGCCGCCCGCCCCGTCGCTGATCGTGTAAGCGAACGCAACCGTTTCATCTCTAGCCTGTGAGACCGGTGCTCGAAACACGAGTTGGCGGCCGTCGAGTGTCGAGGAGACCTCGCCGATCGCGGGCTCATCAAACGAAGCGATACGCAGTTGGTCTCCATCTGGGTCTCGATCGTTGAGCAAGACGGCGAAATCGATCGATTGACCCGTCGCGACGGTGAGGTACGAATCGTCTTCGGCGATTGGGTTACGGTTCGGGCGCGGCTCAGGCATGACACCAACGAGCACCTCGCCCTCGTTACGGGCACCCAACGCATCGACGATGACGTAGCTGAATCGATCGGTGCCTGAGAAGCCGTCGGCCGGGGTGTACAGAACATCTCCGGTCGCGGTATCGACGACCGCCGTGCCATTCAACGGTTGAGCAGTGACCGACTCGACACGAATCGCGTCGCCGTCGGGGTCTGAGTCGTTGAGTATGACCTTGACAGCCAGCGCGCTTTCAAACGGAGTGCGCGCCGAATCTGGGCGCGCTACGGGGGGTCGATTTGGTTCACCGACAGGAACCACACGAACCCTGATCACTGCCGCCGTGCGATTGCCGTTGTCGTCAATCACGTCGTAGTTGACCGAAAAGCTGGTGACCGTCGCTGGCGAAACGCTGATGCGTACTGACTGACCGGCTGGGCCGATCTGGGCCAAGCCACCATCGGGATTTGACACCGCGGCGACCTCGAGCGGACCGCCTTCGGGATCGAAGTCATTGTCGAGCACCGCCACCGCGACCGACGATCCGGGCCGGATCTCGACGGTGTCAGGCTGAGCTATCGGCGGCTGGTTGGCCGAGGTTGCATTGGCCACGGCCACAACGACGATCGTTTCGACCGGGTCTGACTCGCCGTCGCTGATCGAGTAGCGAAAGGTTCGACGGGGCGCACCCGTCTCGTCGGCGAACACACGGAAACCAACGTCGCCGAACTGTTCGACTCGAAGGCCAGACCCAGGTGTGACATTGAAATCGACGATGCCGACAACGTCGCCGTCGGGATCAGTGTCGTTGACTAACGAATAGACAATCCGAGACTCGCCAGCAGGAATCACGACATCGTCGCGAACCGCAACCGGAATCGAGTTACCACTGAGCTCGTTTACCTCGACTCGGATCTGAGCAAGGTCAGTTGCTGCTTCATCTGACGCCCCATAGGAGAACAGGTAGGTGCCAGCTTCATCGGGGATGAAAACGAATTCACCCTCGGCGGTGATGGTCGTAAAGACCTGCGCATCGGGTGGCGACAGCAGTTCTGGACGCTGGGCGACGAACAGATCATCACCGTCGGGGTCAGTGTCGTTGGCGAGCAGGTTCAGCGTGATGGGTTGAGCCACCACGGTGATGCCGCCGTCGTTGCGCGCATCAGGCGGTTGATTCGAGTCTTCGAGTCGCACTGCGGCCCGAAGACGACCCTCGCTGCGTTCGCCAAAGTCGTCAACGACGACATAGGTGATCTCGATCTCGCCCTCTTCGCTGATCGATTCAGGCTCAAAGATCACCTGGCCTGACGCATCGAAACTGAGGGTCCCTTCGGCTGCACTAGCGGTCTCCAACACCAGCGAGTCACCATCAGGGTCGTAGTCATTCGTTAGCACGTTGATGATCAGCCGCTCGCCGACCGTGATCGACCCAATGTCGGTCACAGTTATCGGTGCTCGATTATCTGCCCCGGTGCGAGCACGAACGGTTACTGCGCCAAGTGCGCTATCGCTGCCACCGCGACCATCGGTGATCGTGTAGCGAAACCGAACAACTCCCTCAAAGTCGGGAGCTGGCGAGACCTGGATCGTTGTGCCATTCGCGGCCACCTGAACGGTCGCATCAGAACCTGAAAGATTTTCGACGAGAGAGATCAACAGCACATCGTTGTCGGGATCTTCGTCATTGCCGATCACATTGACCAGCACGGCTCGACCCTGGTGCGTTTCGGTCTCGTCATCGTCAAAGGCGACCGGTGGCTGGTTGATGCCGTCTTCATCAAACTGATCGGCATCGACCGTCAGCGCATCTTCGGCGTCAGGATTCTCGATCTCTTCGACGATGTCATCTTCGCTCTCGGCCGAGCTGATCTCGAGATCTTCGAGGTTCGTGTCTTGCGGAAGCACCGCCCCCCAGTCGTCGATGCGACTGAGCTCAAGCGAGTCTTCGACAAGCCACATGCTGCCGGTAGCCAGATCGTTAATCCAGACCCATCCATTGACCAGGCGGAGCCGAAGATTGCTACCTGGGCTTACCTGTAGTGGCGTGGTGCGGGGTTCGCCAGCACCACATCGAACCCAGAAGTTCGCTGGCTCATTTGTGACTGCGAAGACGCAACCGTCGTGAACGATGAGCGAACCCGGATCGGCACCGGGCAACTCGCCAATCAACTCACTGCTGCCATTGGAAGTATCGACGCGTAGTACCCGGCCCAGGTCCGTGGCTACGACGATCGACCCCGACCTGTCGGCCGTTGGCTGCTGCACGGCGGCCCACGCTTGTACATCGCCACCTCGCACATCAATACGGTCGTCGTCTGCGACACCGAGCTGCGCACCGAGTTGCACAACGGGGCGATCGCCATCGAACACAATCTGGTCAACGGTGCCCGAGCGGCTCCAACTGGTCGTTGGGCCGTCGACGCCAGCAATGACGACCGAATCGGTCGCGGCATCATCGATTGCTATCTCACCAGACTCGCTCACGGCCCATGCTGGCGTGCGGTCGGCCACATAGAGCGGTTCACGCGATTCGAGCGATTGAATACCGGTGAGCTCGGTGCTCTCAAACCGCCACACACGAAAGGGACCCTCAGCAACGACGACAATCCCGGTGGCGTACTTCTCGATCACCGATCCTCGGGGCATGGTGAGCGTGTTGACGAGCAGATGTGTCCGCTCATCGACAATCTCAAGCGTGTTCGCGGTCACGTCGTGGGCGATGATCGCCCCCTCTGGCTGGGCAACGTCGAACAACGCCCCCGGTTGGCTGACCCGGACCGCTGCCGACAGCTCTTCGACTTCTCTGTTGACGTGACCAATTGCGCCTGAACGCTGGTTGACCAGCCAGGCACCGCCGTCATTGGTGGTTGACTCGGTGCCCTCTCGACCATCGGCTTGCACCGCGAAAAAGACCACAGACGCTATGACGGCTAGACAAACGAGCGCACCAGCGGCCGCCGCGGTGTTACGCGAGCGGGCCATCGCCCGTCGCCTCTTGCTCTTTTGCTGCCGCCGAAACAGCAGTGCGCTCGGTCGATGCCTTTGGTGAACGTCGCAACAGCGGCCGCGGGTCGACGCGCATCTTGAAACGGTCGAAGCTCCCGAGCTCATCGAGCGCGCTATCGGCGGCGCGCTCAGCATGAGTCCAGGCAAGCTCTGCGTCAGCAGCGTCAGGCGGTCGCGGCGCAAACGCCGAACGCGATACCAGCGAAGCGAGCTCACTGACCTCAGGTTGGGCACCGGCGACCCGTTCGTTGAGATGCAGTTGCTCGGCGACCTCGAGCGGTGTCGCGTTGGGTGCGACGCTATGGCCGGCTTCTTCGAAGCGATCGATCAGCTCGGCCCAGGCGCCAGCGATCTTGAGTTCTGCAGTCTCGGCGTTCTTGCGACGCCGAGTGCGTAGTGCTTTGAGCACGATCGCGAGCACGGCGAGAGCACCGAATCCGACCAACGGTGACACTGCCACCGCTCCTGCGACTAGCCCAGGCCGGTCGACCAGCACAGCCAAGAGAGATCGCCGCGACTCGTCGCTGTCTTCGTCTTCTTCCTCGTCGTCTTCTTCGTCTTCTTCGTCTTCTTCGTCGGCTTGCTCAGATTCGAAGGGCGGAGGAGGAGGCGGCGGCTCATTCGGGATTGCGACATTGCGTCGAACGCGACCCGGTTCCTGATCGGTTGGCTCGCGGCTGCGGTCTGGTGTTACGTCGACGGGTACCCAGCCCACGTCTTCGACGAGTACTTCGATCCAGGCGACGGCATCGCCCGATCGGACCTCAGCGACTGACTGCTGATAGCGGGATTCTTCGATCTGATACCCCATCACGACGCGAGTGGGCACGCCCGCGATCCTCGAGAGAACCGCAGCCGTCGCGGCGTACTGCTCTTCGTAGCCAACGATGCGCGTCGGGTCGCCAACGAACGACGCAATCTGGGCGTAGCTATGACCGGGCGGCCGAGCCCGGCCAGCGTCATAAAAGCCTTGCAGCACCAACTTGTCTCGGATGGCCGCGACCTGCGGACCTCCGAAGTCGACGCCCTCGACGAGTTCGGCCGCGAGGTTCTGTATGGGTGCCGGAATCAGGCTCAGTTCGGTGGTTGCGGCATCGACGGGAAAACGGGCTTCGTCGACGCCCCCAGACCCCGCTGCGGCATTGAGTCGGGTCGAAAGGCTGTAAGTGTCGCCGGGCATGTGACCGGCCGGTCGAGCCAACGTACCGGTCCCAAGATTGAGGCGAAGGCTCGCATCATCATCAGCGAAGTCGACGGTAACGGCTTCGCCAGCGTGCGGAACCCATGGCCCTTCGAGCGCGAGGATCTCGATCTCAACGTCATAGGTGGGCCGAACGGCAACGAACTCGCTTGCGAGCGGCGGAAGCTGATCGTCGACGGGCACGAACTGAGCGGGGGCATCTCGGACCGGGTCAGCGACCTGCCATACAACGCCGTCGTAACTCGCCATCACCGCCGAGGTCCAACGAGTGATCGGTTGCTCACTCGTCACTCGAAAGACGGGCGTCTCGCGAGCACCGTCTTTGAGTAGAGCCTTGATCGTGACCAACGGACTCGGCAAATCGAGCGGATCCCACGGGTTCTCTTGGAAGTCACGCAAATCGAAGCGATCGTTCGAATCTGCGAGCGGTAAGCGCGGACCGAGGAATGCAGCGAGCAGCCCAACGACGATCAGCACTGCCGCCGGAAGCACCATTGCAGACAGCACCGACTTTTTGGCCGCCGAGATCGAAATGCCAACGTCTTGCTCGGCGTCATGGCGATGCATGAGCGCCAGGACAACCGTGAGCAGGACCAGCACACCGCCTTGCCATTGGGCAAGTGTGCGAGCCTCGGCTGAGAACAGCGACGTAGCAACGAACCCGACCAAGACCCCAATAAGTCCAATGCCCGAGACCCGCACCCTGCGATCGAGCTCTTGAGCGAGTGCGGTGGCAACCCACGCAGTTGTGAACGGAACCGGAGTCAAACGCTCGGTGAGTTCGACCGGTGGCTGCGACGACAACAGATCAGCCCAGCTGTTTGCGAGCCCCCACGCGAAATCGCCGGGGCTTGAGAGACCGGGCATCCACTGGGTGGCAATGATGCCGAGCACGAAGAACGCAATCGTGTTCAACAAAACCGATTCGCCGAGCAGTAGCCGCCATCGGCGGCCCGTCAGCGAACACGCCGTTGCGCCAGCAACCCCCATGAACACCTGGACTGCGAATCTCCATCCGTCGAAGACGCCTGAGTAGCCGAGGCATACGACGAAGCACATGAGCCCGACAACAAACGCCGTGCGGTATCGACGTACGACGCGAACGGCAGTACCTAGGCCTAACGAAGAGCGGGAGCCACCAACCGTCTGGGGTGGCTCGAAACCGTCATGACCGGGCTCTCGTCGTTGCTCGGTGTCGATGCTCACGCCAGTACGTCCCATGCCGATGCGAACTCTTGCAGCCCTGAAATGTTGAGGACCTTGGTTCGCGGTAGTGCAACTTGGCGATCGTCAACAACGAGGTTGACCACGATGACCCGAGTCTCGCGTCGAGCTTGTGCAGTAATCGTCAGCAGTTCGTCGCTTGTGTAGCCCGAGGTCACAAAGACCATTACCGATGTCGCGGCATCGCGTTGCAACGACGCTGCGAGTGCGCTGGTTGGATCAGCACCCTCGTCGGCTTCAACCAAGCTGAGACGGTCGAGGAAATCATCGACCTGTGTCGACATTGCGATCCCCGCGAGTTGGGTAGAACCCACCCAACACGACAGCGGTGCTTCACGGGTGAGAGCCGACACCCCAATCGATGCCGCGACCTCGAGAGCAAGCTCGAAGCGTTCAGCATCGCTCACGCTCAGCTGGTGGTCGACAACTACAGCAACCTGAGGGCGACGGTTGTCGACATAGTGACGCACCATGAGCGTGCCCTTGCGAGCGGTCGACATCCAGTGCACGTGGCGAACATCGTCGCCACGCTGGTACTCACGGATTGCGTGAAACGCGATATCGCCGGCAGGTGACGTGTCGAACGTCGGACCTTCGAGATCCTTGGCGAAACCGGCGGGCAGGGCCTTGGTCGGCAGGTAGCGCGGGTGCACCCACAGCCGTTCAACCCTGGTCTCGCTCACCGAACGACGCAACAACCCGAGAGGGTCACCGCGCGACACGGTCGCCGGTCCAATGTCAAAAGCGCCACGCTGTTCGGTCGGCAAGTTGTACAAGAACTCTGCCGCCTGACCCGAACGCAAGCTCGGAACTTCGATCGGCGTACTCATGCCGGCGATTCGCTCTTCGACAATGAGCGACGACGAGGGTCGCGAGCCCGCATTGGTGGCCCGCATCTCGGCGAGGGCGCGATCGCCAACCGTCACCCGGTTCGGGTTGATCGATCGTTCGAGCGTGACAGAGCTGTGGCCCAGGATGAATGGAACGGCAATCACCAACGCCACGAGGCACGCTGCGGCCAATACGAACAGCTCTACCCAACCGAGCTGCCAGCCGCCAATGAACGCGGCGATACCCGTTGAGAGCAGGAGCCACGCAGTGCTCGTCGGGATCGAGCGCCAGCTCACCGAGGTCAGTTCGCTCGGACCATCGAGGGAAGCTCAACCGATGCAAGAAACTCTTCGACAAGATCTTCACTGCGTACCCGTCGCAACTCAGCCTCAGGAGTCAGAATCAGTCGGTGAGCAAGCACCGGCGAGGCGACCCGCTTGACATCTTGCACGTCGACAAAGTCGCGACCTTGAGCAGCCGCGATCACTTGAGCCGCTCGCATCATTGCAATCGCACCACGCGGTGAGGCGCCGAGCCTGATGCCCGGTGCATCGGGTGGCCGAGTGGCCGCTACCAGCTTCACGATGTAGGTGTAGATCGATTCGTCGAGGTGCACCGAGCGGGCCCACTCGATCATCTTGGCGATCTGCGCGATCGAGGCAACCGGCTCGAGGCTTTCGGCGTTGATGCCTGCGGCGTTCCCCTTGAGTACTTCGACCGTGTCGTCATCAGAGGGGTAGCCGAGGCTCGTGCGCATCAGAAACCGGTCGAGCTGTGCTTCGGGCAAGTGGTACGTACCTTCTTGCTCGACGGGGTTTTGGGTGGCGATCACGACAAAGGGCCGCGGCACTTCGAGGGTGTCATTGCCAATCGTGACTTGGCGTTCTTCCATTACCTCGAGCATCGCGGCCTGGGTCTTTGGCGACGCCCGGTTGATTTCATCAGCGAGTACCACGTTGGCAAAGATCGGGCCAAGGTACGGCTCAAACGTGCCGGCGGACTGGTTGTAGATCTGCCCGCCTGTCACATCGCTCGGCAACATGTCAGGGGTGAACTGCACCCGACTCATGTCACCCTCAAATGATGCAGCGATGGCCTTTGCCAGGGTGGTCTTGCCGGTGCCAGGAACGTCTTCGAGTAGAAGATGACCCTCGGCAAAGATGCACGTCAGTGCAAGAGCCACCTGATCTTGTTTGCCGCGCACGACCCGTTCGACATTGGCCATGACTTCATTGAAAATCTTTTGGAATGAGCGCGCCGCTCTCTCACTGTTCATGATTTCCTCACCCGGGTTAGTGCGAAGAATAACACTGAGTACGGCCTCTCCGTTTGGCGCGCACCACCCAGTGGCGGTTCGCCCGCGGAGCGTGGCTACTCGGGTGCAGTCAACTCAAGAAACGCGATCGTCGATAGGCCACTTTGCTCATCGATGACCCGCACCTCGTAGGTACCGGCTGGTGCCGAGTTGCCGGGGTCAAAGAGCCAGTTGATGGTTCCGTTGGTAAGCACATCGGCCCGAGACTCGTACGCGGTGCCGAAAAGACTATTGAGATCGACGCCGTCGGGATTGAGAACGACGATCGCGACCGAACCTCCGGGGAAGAACCCCTTGCCATCGAGGCGAAAGTCGCAGGCTCCGGGATCACAGGATGGGGGCACGACGGCCACCACCGGATCTTCGCCAATCTTGGCCGAAAGGCACACCGCAGGTGTGTCGGGCGAAATTTGACCGAGATCGCCAAGCGCTCGCACGACGACACACGGCGCATCGTTGTCGCCAACGTTGCTGATCTCAGCTGAGTTCGTTTCGGAGACCACGGGAAGGTCGTCGAGCCCGACAAAGTCAGCCCGTTGCACCTCGAACGTGACCGATCCCTCATTCGGATCGACCCAGCGCACCATCGCCGTTCCTTGACCCGTTCGTTCAATGGTCACATCGGTCGGCGCAAAGATCGCGCGTTGAAAGAGCGGATCGAGCGTTGGCTCCGTCGTCGTCACCTCGGGTTCAATCAGGACATCTTCGGCGTTTCGCGCCGTCAACAACACAAAGGTGAGCGCTGCAAGCGCAACCGCCGCACCAAGCAAGGCCAACGAACGCCGAAGAGTCCAGCCGGTTGGGCGCTCGCCATCGGGAGCTGGTGTGACGACCTCATCAGCACCGACGTCGTGGCGGCGCACCAACGTGATCGACTCGTCGCCACCATCAGTGGTGGGCAGCGACATGTCGGTCATGTCGCGAGCTTCGGTCCAGGCGGTCGGCGCGTAGCCCTCGCGGCGCTCAAGCTCGCGAAGCATCTCGCCGAACTCGCGCGCCGACTGCGGTCGCCGGCCAGCCTCTTTGGCCATACCAGCTCGGCGGACAGTCGAATCAACAGCAGCGGAATACCCAAACGTCTGCAACGACGGTGGTTCTTCGTGCAAGATGCGCCGGACCAGTTCGTTCGTTGGCTGCTTTATCCCCGGAGTATCAAACGGTCGCTGTTTCGCAAGCGCCGTGTACAGGGTCGCAGCCAGCGAGTAGACATCGGTGAGGGTCGACGTTTCACCGTCGAGAGCTTCGGGCGCGGCATAGGCAAGGGTGAGACCCGTGCTCTTTCCCACCCCCACCTTCTGTTGCACGATCGCCGAGATGCCAAAGTCGGTCAATGCTGGCTCGCTGAACCGTGACATCAAGACATTTTGCGGCTTGACGTCGCGGTGAATCACCCCTCGATCGTGGGCGCAGTGCAGTGCCGAAGCAATCTTGACGCCGCTCGAGATGACCTCGACCTCACTGATGCCTCGCCGCGATCGATCGGCCAATGTGCCGCCAGCGAAGTACTCCATAATGATGACCGGATAGCCCTCATCGGTGTAGGTCGTTGAGTACAACGGCACGATGTGTGGGTGATCCGACAGTTGGCCCATCGCCCGGCACTCCGACTCGAAACGCTCGCGGTCACCTTCGGCTTCGAGCCGAAAGTTCAGCACCTTGGCCGCGACCACTCGTTCATAGCGAGTCTGAATGGCACGAAAGACTTGACTAAAGCCGCCCGACCCTCCGGGCGTCAGGTCTGAAAGTCCTTCAATGCGCATGCGCCCACAGACTACCGAAGTCCGTTCTCACCTCTTCGAGCAGTACCTTAGCGAACAGGGCTGGCTGAGATAGATGAGCGATTTTGACGACGAGACAATCGACGTCGCCCCCGAGCGACTCGAAGAGCTAAGGCGGCGCGCGCTCGAACACGTCGATGACACCAGCGGCGCAACGGTTCTGCCCCAACCTGATCTCGCCCCACTATCTGGCGCTGCTGCATCCGAGGCGCCGAGCGCAGCTGACGAAGCAGAGCCAGCCGACGCAGCGAGCGCAGCTACGGCGTTCGTCAAAGACGCACGCCGACGAACTGATGCCGAGGCCGAGGCCAACAAGCCTGAACAACCAAAGCAGTCCCGCCGCGGGCTGTGGGTCGTGCTCGCCGTCGTGATCGGCGCTCAGATTCTGGCCGGCGGCGTCTGGTTCGCGCTGAATGCGCTGAACGCTAACGAAGTCGCTGACGAGCCCTTGGTCGAACCCACCCTCGCCCCACTTGAGCCAACGGCGCTTCCGACCTCAGTAGCGGGTCCGACGAGCGTGCCGACACCGACCGCGATTCCGCCCACGCCTGTATGGGTGCCAACCAGCGAAGGCCCTCGGGTATCTCCATTCACCTACATCGTCGAGGCGATCGTGCGAGAGCCACGGTTCTACGACGACCGCGACGGGACTCAGATCGACCCCACGTTCGACGGCATCGAGCTACCGCTGGTGAATCCGACCGCAAGTGGCGACCCGCTGATCCTGCGGGTTATCACCGGTCAGCCCGACAGCCAGTGGGCGCAGGTGGCGCTGCCCGGTGATGGCGACTCAACCGCATGGATCCAAAGTGAGGATTTCGTTTGGCGTTCGACCGATCGAATGGTGCAGGTCGATATCGCCACCAATCTTCTCACCGTCTTCGAAGGCAATACCGCCCTGATGATTGTGCCCGTCGCGAGCGGAAGTCGATCGAACCCGACACCCCCGATGAGCACGTGGATCCTCGCCGAGACCTTGTTCACGAGCGACAACCCATCGGTACCGGTGTTTCGCTTCGCCGGCTTTGCAGACATGCCACGCGATCGTGATGGCCTGCCGACCATGCGGCTGGGCGTCGCCGACGATCGGGACACGCTCGGGTCCTACGCCACCACCGGCCAGATTCTGATTGGATCTGACATGGTCACCGATCTTCAGGCGCTTATCGATGTCGGCTCCCGAGTCGATGTCATTGGCTCACCACCGCGACCAACGCCAACACCGGCACCGACACCGACGCGTGTGCCACCATCGTCGCCGCTCAGCGGCAGTCAGGGCTCGAGTGGCGCAACCGAGCGATGCCCAGGTCGCGCCAGCGGAACTCCACCGAACTGCTACGAGATCGTGCAACGAGAGATCTTGCAAGGCCAGTGTCCGGCCGGCGGTTCGGCCGTCGAGATCGACGGCAACTGCCTGCTCCTCGCTGGCGATCCGGACTTTAACGACGACGGTGGCACCAGCTGCCCCGCTACGGCCAGCGAACAGATCGGCGGGCGCTGCTACACGCGCATCGGCCCCGTACCGACAACTGACGGCCCGTGTCCCGACGGGTCGCGAAGCGTCGGCGGTGAATGCCGCCGACCAGTCGGATAATCGCGATGTCACCGAGCGGCGGGTCCAATATCGAATGCACGGCCATCGACCGCTCAGGTGATCAAACAACGAACAACGTGCTGTTCACCCCACCGTGTAGCTGCCCTCGATGTGCACCTCAACGGTTTGACACCGAGGCCAGCCCCGGCACGATCTGGGTGCCTGTCGATGGCCGTCCTGTGCGCCACCGCGTCGATGACATGGCCCTGGGCGAAACTGGCCAAGATCTCCTCGGGTAATGCGTGACGCCAGGCACGTTCGCCGCGCCCCAGGTATCGGCGATACTGCTAGTGAGCCACCAACGGAGTCCTTCATGGGCAAGGTCTATTTGCCACAACCTGCCGAGGTGCTGCTCGGCGCCCAGCACCAGACCCTTACCACTCCCCGTCGCTCCTATTCGTTAGCCGCTCGTGTGCTGTTTCTCGGCATGGACGCGCTGTACGGCCGCGCCGGCAGCATCCGTAAGTACCGGGTGCTCGAGATCATTGCGCGCGTGCCCTATCAGGCATGGGAGAACGTGGCCTACGTCGCCGTGACCCACACCTCAGAGTCACCCGACATGGCGCGCAACATTCACGATCGGGTCGTTGCAACTCGGGCGCAACAAGACAACGAAACCTGGCACCTGCTGATCCTCGAAGAAATGCTGCACGCCCACGGCCACCGCAGAACGCTGTGGCGAGATCGGGTGCTTCCGCAGTTCATCGCGTTTATCTACTACCAACTCAGCTGGCTGCTGTACACGGTGAGTCCGGCCTGGAGCTACCGCCTCAACGCCGATTTCGAAGACCACGCCGAACACGAATACATGGCATGGGTCGCGAACCATCCTGAGCTGGAAAAAACGCCCTGGCAGTCATCGTTCGCAGACGACTACGGCCACCATGACACGGTCGCCGACCTATTTCGCTCAATCGGCAACGACGAACGCCTCCACAAAGAAGAATCCGAGTCCCTCATCAAACAAGCGCGGTTTAGCTGAGTTGCTGCGGCCCTTTCCGGGCCGCCCCGTCGGTCGCGGAGCGACCGAAGACATAGGGATCGAGGGTTTCTTGGGCGCGGATGCGCCACTTGTGCCAATTGCCCCCGCCGTAGTACGCAAGACTGC
>Ga0209828_1000533_pt1 | contig 35995 bp, 42 predicted proteins | sample MaitaG_FD_187429 | JGI IMG/M metagenome (GOLD analysis project Ga0209828, IMG submission 187429) | Marine algal microbial communities from Maine, USA - Maine_Asex2 metaG (SPAdes) (version 2) | ecosystem: Host-associated > Algae > Red algae > Unclassified | place: Maine, USA | collected 2015-01-05
ATCCGGTTCCAATGTTCCGGCGACCTCAATGAGCACAGCAACAGTGGAGGCGCTAGCAACGCGGCTCGATCTGACTCTCACTCTCTCACTCACTCTTGATCTTGAGTTACAGCCCAACTAGGCCGGTTCCTGGTTCTCCTGGGAAGGGATTGGAAGAACCACCCGGGTCACACGCTTCACGCGCCGGTGAAGCAAGATCGCCAGAAGCACACCAAACACAATCCCGACGACTCCGCCAGCTGCTGTGGTGCCAAGGACCTGACCTACCGCTCCGCCCACGCCTAACGAGATAGGGATTGCTGGCCAGGCTGCATCAACAGCAGCGTGGACTGCGTCTTGCACTTTGTCTTCCTTGCGTTGAATCCAGCCGAGGGCCATTTGCGTCCTCGTCACATCATTTGCGTCCGCCGAAGAGGAGATGTCGCTCAGGTGCGATGGTGGATTCTCCATTCCAGCGGCGACCTCCAGAATCGGGTCTAGGTAGGCTGCGGCTGCGATGGCTCGTTCGTTGTCCTCGTCCGATCCGTTGTTCTTCGCTAGGGCTTGAGCGGCACGCTTCGCCTTCTCGACCATCCCTCCCTCGTCAGGGTCTGTCTGGTCAAGAACATCCAACGCCAACTGAGCGCTCATCGGTTCAGCGAATAGAATGTTGCCCGCCGCCGGGAACCTTTGAAAGTCTGAAAGGAACCTTACGCGCTGTTCGACGGCTGTCCTTTGGGCTAGGTCGTCGTCCCAAACGCCTTGGTCAATTCGTTGGCGAGCTAGCCGAAGGAGTTCCTCGAGTGATGCTGCCAGCACGCCGTCAAAGACGGGGTCGTCATCGCGTTCAAGCTTCAGTTCCGATAGCGGGATCATCGTTGCGTCGGAAGCCGACTTGACGGGCCTCGGTGATACCAATGCTTGGCTGTCGCCATTTCCTTCGGACGTGAATTCGTCAGCGCTTGCCTCGGTTGGTAGGCCACCGTAGCTAGCGACCGAACCGTCCGCGAAAGTCAGATTGATTGGTCCGAGCCAACCAAGTTGTTCAATCGACACCTCGAACATGTCTGAACGCACTGTCATCTGGTGCGTGCCTCCGCCCGAGACGCTGCCAGCGTCGTCGAGGGTGTTCAAGAGGTTCAGCAGTCTGTCGCCGAACTGGCCGACGGCACCTAGCCGGATCCATTCATTCCCACCCGCAAGCCGGATTGAGGCAGGAGCGCCTTCAAGCGCAGTCGCAAAGTGATAGGCGTAGTCCGCATCGAGCGAGTCTGTGTCCCCTGCACCTTGGTCGGCGTTACCGACACCTGCATCCAGCTCTTCGATCATTCGAACCACTTGGTTCGCTGTGACCGCCTCGCTTCCAGGTCCGGTGCGCAGCACTGACGGCTGGATTGTCTGACCATGGGCGTTCGACACCTGAAGCATTCGGCCTTTGACCCACACGTGAATTGCGCCGTCATTCAACACTGGATTGATGTCAGGAGATACTACGGCTCTGATGGACGGTTGTTCGGTCGTCACAGCCGCTGCCAGCGTTGCGGGATCGATACCCAGTCGAGATAGTTCAGTTGAGATCACGCATGTCCGGCCGCGCTCGTTCTGTGCTTTGGCCCGGCCAGTCGCTTCTTCGCGACGAGGCACCGATGGCCAAGAGCCGACCTCTCGCCTACCTGCAGCGAGAAGCGCGATGTCCACAGACTCCGGGCCCGCAACCGAACTCACGTCGACCATTGATATGTAGCCTTCCTCTTCGAGCGAGGCGAGATGAGGCCACAGATCTTCGTGGGTGAGGTTCAATAGACGAGCCAGTTCGGGGCTGGACAGCCGCTCCGGCTCATCCAGGGCGATCCGTTCGAGCGCTGGCACTGCGATGTCGTCCCAGCCCGATGGAATCAGCGGTTGCTCGTTCGCAATCTCCCGAGTATCTGCATGAGGATTGGCGCCAGCCCACCGCCGCCCCTTGTCCGACAGCGATCGCAATCGGAAAGCAGAAAAGCGGCCCATGCCGTTCTTCCCAGCGTCGGCACGCACGTAGCCCTCGTCGACCAACCAATGCAGCAACTGTTCTCGTTGTGCGGGGGTAACTCCAGCCTGGGCGAGCCCGTCGTTGAGGGCACGGTGCAAGTCACGCGCTTCCTCGTCTGCTTCGACAAGCGCGCTCATAACGAATCTACGTAGATCTGACGCCTTCCAGTCGGACCACTCAGCAAGAACCACACCCGCTTGGTCTGTATAGCCATCTAGCGCGAGGGCGTCTGTGTCGTACGCCAACTCGATCCTTGCGGCATATCTCTCATCACGATCGACCTGAGGACCCGCCAACCAGCTTCTTGCCGCGTCTACCGCCGCGCTCGCCATTCGAGCCGCCTGCTCTGCGTCTGGCCCACCAAACAGAACTCCTTCGTGAGGCCACACGAAGTTCATCAGCTGGTCCGGTTGCCCGCTGCGCATGAGGAACGCCGCCAAAGTGACTTCCCCTTTCGCGACATCGACGACGAGTTCTTGCCGCTGTTGAAGAGCCCAAACAGTCATCGCACCGTTTCCCATGCTGGTTGGGCCCAATGCAACACAAATCCGTGGCGTTCGATCATTCGTCCACATTACCCGCGATAGGGTGAATATATCGCGGTCTATATTGAGAGGCGTTTTGAGGTGTCCACCAAGGGTCAAACTCCAGAACTAACAGTACGTCTCGACGTCGCTGTCGACGAGCCCGCAGCGAACGATCTCCGAGACTCAGTCTCGCCGAACACCTGGCGCGCGTATCGGTCTGATCTCGCTGACTTCGATGCCTGGTGCAAATCCAAGCGCCGGTTGTGGTCAACACCAGAGTCCGTGGCCGCATACTTCCGCGAGCTCGAAGACGCCGGCGCCGCCTACGCCACGATCGAACGCCGCAAGACCGCCATCGCGAAGCTCGTGGAAGCCGAAGCCGTCATCGGCATCACCAGTGAAGTCGACGACCCAACGAAACACCCCAAGGTCACTGTCGCGTTGAAAGCAATCCGGCGGCGGATCGGCACCGACCAGGACCGCGCCACTCCCCTCACCGGCGACCGCCTCATCCAAGTACTCCTCGCCATCGACGACACAAGCCTCGCCGGCCAACGCGACATCGCTCTGCTTCTCACCGGCTGGTACGGAGCGTTCCGCCGCTCCGAGCTCTCGGAAATGAGAAGGTCACACCTGAGCATCGATGAACACGGCGTCGGCATCGAGGTGCCACGATCAAAGACCGCCCAAGACCACTCCGTTTGGGTGCCCATCCTGCGCCAAACCGCCTCCCGATGGGACCCCCTCACAGCACTCGAAGCCTGGCTCACCGAACTCGATGACCGGGGCCTCAACGAGACCGACGGTATCTGGTTGCACGTCACGAAAGGCGACACCTTCGGTTCGAAGGCGCGGCCGATCTCCGGCGACGCAATCAACAACATCGTCGGCCGCCGCGTCCTGAATGCCAGCCTCAAAGACGCCGCCAGCTACTCAGCCCACTCCCTCCGCTCCGGGTTCGTCACCGAAGCCAAGAACAGAGGAATCGACGAAGCCGACATCATGAAACACTCCCGCCACAAGAGCCTCGAAATGATGCGCCTCTACGACCGCACCTCCGGCTGGTGGAACCGCAACGCCACGGCGGGGCTCGCTCTGTAGGCCCAGTACTCGTGGGATGCCCCGGTTTTAGGTGCCAGACGGTTCTGGAGTCTGGTGGGGGACTGTCAGTTAAACGGTGGATCTGGTCTGGCCTGAAAGGCTGAACTCCGATGGTCGGGGTCAGCTGGAAGGACAGATCAGTTATGACAGTACAGAATGGCGTTGTGGCGCCTGAGAAGGCCCCTCGTTACGGTCGGTACGATATGGGGCCGTGTAGCCGCGAATCGCCTGGTCAGCGCGCCAAGAAGGGCAGTTCGAAACCTCGCCCTCCGGTGGCGGCAGGAGCCCGAAACTTCACGTGTCTCGGGAGCTTCGACTCACATTTTGAGTCGGATGGCACCATATGGGGCCGACCTTAACGACATGCCAACGACGTGAATCGGAAACCGGATGTTCTGCAACCGGGGGAGTCGTTGTCCGGCTGGCTGAAATTCGCCTGGGCCGGAAGCCCGGCTCAGCCACCTTCAGGCCTCGTCTGACGCTTCGGCTTCCTGCGCGGCGCGAGCTTCGGCCCGACGCTGAATGAAGCGCTCGACCAGCCGTTCGTACTGCTCGACATCCTGAGCGCCGGGCACGGGAAGAACATCGCCGATGACCACCGTGGGAACAGCGGTCACACCGTTCTGTATGGCGGAGTTGTGCTCGTCGATGACCCAGCTCGCCAGGTATTGACGGTTCGTGTCCAGAAACACTTCGAACTCGGTGCGGTCGATACCAACCTGCTCCGCGATGTCACTGAGCACGGACCAGTCCGAGATGTTCCGGTTCTCCGTGAAGTACGCGGTGAGAAGCGCCTGATGAAAAGCGTCCTGCTTGTCAGGACCGAACGTGGAGGAAGCCTTCCACGCCACCTGAGCCGGGAGACTGCTCGTAGGCGGTTCGGCGCCGGACTCCCACGGCGTGGTGAACGCAGCGGCCGGTTCCATAGCTGCAGGGCGTTGCCAGGAGTTGGTGTAGTCAATGAACTTCTCAAGACTCTGCGTCTTTGGCTCAGTGCGCAGCAGGAAGCTCTTCCACTCAATCTGCACCTTGTCGCCCAGGCGTTCTTTCAATTCGTCGACACGCACGGCGCCGACGTAGCACCACGGTCAAAGGAAGTCGGACCACACGGTCAGCTTCACGGGTTCGACAGGTGTTGATGCATCGACGGTCTGGCTCATGGCTCAGGCTCCAATCTCCAGGCCCAGCCATCCGGCCAGAACCCCTGTTGCAAGCGTAATCCCCAGGTACGCGACTGCCCGCCGTACACCTTGTTCGGAGAGTGTGATTGTTTCGTTCGCGAGCGTGGAGAACGTGGTGAACGAGCCCAGCAACGCAGTGCCGAGGAGCGCCGCCTGCTCGGGGATGGCGCTGGTTGTGAGGCCGAGCAGGAATGAGCCGACGATGTTGACGGCAAAGGTCCCCAGAGGAAACGCGGTGTTGAGCGGGGCCAGCAGGAAACGGCCGAGCGTGCCGAGGGCAGCAAGGGCAAGGAACACCAGCGCAGTCATCGGTTCGTTTCCGATGCCTTGCCAAATGCAAACGGAAGGGACGTGGCGATCCGCCGCCCTATCAATGCGGCACCGATGCCAAGTGCGACGGTGAGTAGAACGTAGCGCGCTGCGTTGCCGGGGCTGCCTGCTCGAATGTGTTCAGCGACAATCACACTGAAGGTGGAGAATGTGGTGAACGATCCGCAGAACCCGGCACCGAGGCCCACGAGCGGAAGCTGGTCTGGTACCCCGTTGCGCGTTGCGCCGAGGAGAGTGGCCGCAGTCCACCCCAGGATGAGACTGCCGGCGACATTGACCAGCAGCGTCGACCACTGCAGCGCATCTGTGCCCATCAGTTCGCCAATCGTCCAACGCAGCACCGCACCAACGACCCCGCCGGCAACGACAGCAGCAATGTTGGCTCGGGGGCGAAAGCGAACGTCGGCCGGAAGAGTCACGTGTCGCACGCTATTGCCTGATTGACTGTCGGTGTGGACTTGGGATCGCTTCGACAGACATACGAGAACGCTGGGTTGCATGAGGCGGACATGGCTGCGGAACCGATCGAGCAGTTTGAGCAGTGGTTCACCAGCGCGCTTTCCGCCGGTTACCCCGAGCCGAATGCCATGGTGGTGGCAACTGTCGATGCCAACGGCTACCCCCAGTCACGCAATGTTCTGCTGAAGGCGTTCGACGAGCGCGGCTTTGTCTTCTATACGAACTACAACAGCGACAAGGGGCGCGAGATGATCGCTCGCCCTCAGGTTGGGCTGACCTTCAGCTGGATTGAACTCCATCGTCAGATCCGCATTGTTGGCCTTGCCGAGAAGCTCAGCGATGATGAGTCTGATGCCTACTTTGCGACGCGTCCCCGCGGTAGTCAGGTCGGGGCGTGGACCTCACCACAGAGTTCGGTCATTGCTGATCGCGCCGCGCTTGAGTCGCTCGAGGCACAGATGGTTGCGCGCTTCATGGGTGACCCCGTCCCACGGCCAGACCATTGGGGAGGATTCCTCATCCGGCACGCAACGGTCGAGTTCTGGCAGGGTCGCCCCAACCGCCTTCACGACCGCATCCGCTACACCCGGACCGCAAACTCCACTTGGACCAAAACCCGCCTCGCCCCGTAGGTTCTTCATGTCCGTTATGCAAACTCCGAAAGGGCTTGCGGCTTTGGGTCAGAGGCAGTCGGGGCGAGCACGGCCTGAAACCGACCGCTACGTTCCGCAGAAGGTTTGGAATGAGCGGTTGAAATCGTCGGGGGCGGGCTGGGCGAATCGCTCGAGTCCCGCGCGCTTCGTGAACGGCTGGAGGAGAACGTCGAGTAGCTCGTGGAACGGTTCGGTGTCGCCTGACTCTGCGGCTCGGAGTGCTTCGTCGACAAGGTGGTTGCGGGCGATGTAGATCGGGTTCACCAGGTCCATGCCGTCGGCAACGGTCGCTCGGTCTGCAGAGCTCCCGGCGGCGTCCAGCGCCGCGGTCCACGCGTCCAGCCAGGTGTCGCGTTCGGCGACATCAGCATCGGCAAACAAAAGGTCCAGCGGCTCAGGGCTATCGCGCAGCCATGCGGCCAGCGCGCGGAACGCAGAGGTGAAATCCACCCGATTGGTTTGGAGGAGGCCGAGGAGCTGATCGAAGAGAGCCTCGTCACCCTCGGTTGCACTCGCCAGCCCAAGCTTTGACCGCATGCCACTGTGCCAGCTCGCCATGAACTTCGCACCGTAACCGTCGAGCACGTTGTTGACCTTCTCGACCGCAGCGTCTGCGTCCTCGTCGATGAGGGGAATCAATGTCTCGGCCAGTCGGGTGAGATTCCAGAGAGTGATGGACGGCTGGTTGCCGAACGCATACCGCCCGGCATGGTCGATGGAACTGAAAACGGTGGCCTGGTCAAAGCGGTCCATGAACGCACACGGTCCGTAGTCGATGGTCTCGCCCGAGATCAACACATTGTCGGTGTTGAGTACCCCATGGATGAAGCCGATCAGCATCCAACTCGAAACGAGTTCGGCCTGGGCGTCCCGTACCGCTTCGAGGAGTCCAAGGTACGGCTCCTCGCTGTCAGCGAGGGCGGGGTAGTGGCGGTCGATGGCCAGGTCTGCGAGGCGAACCAGCACGCTCTTGTCCTCCATGCGGACGGCGTATTCGAATGACCCGACACGCAGGTGGCTGGCAGCGGTGCGAGTGAGCACTGCGCCCGGCTCAGGCGACTGACGCATCACCGGCTCACCGGTGGTCACGACCGCAAGAGCTCGCGTAGTGGGAATCCCAAGAGCATGCATCGCCTCGGCAAACAGAAACTCTCGCAGCATCGGACCGACCGAGGCCTTACCGTCGCCGCCGCGCGAGAAGAGGGTGCGACCGCTTCCCTTGAGCTGCAGGTCGACGCGATTGCCAGCGGTATCGGTGAGTTCGCCGAGGAGGGCGGCGCGTCCGTCGCCGAGCCGGGGTGAGTAGTTGCCGAACTGGTGGCCTGCGTAGCCCATGGCTACCGGGTTGGCACCAGCGGGCGTTGCCGCTCCAGACAGGAACGCAACTCCTTCGGGAGATTGGAGTGCGTCCGGGTCAAGCCCGAGCTCTTCTGCGAGCTTCTGGTTCAGTGCCAGCATGGCGGGCGCTGGCACCGTCTGCGGTTCCCATGCCAGCGTGAGTTCTGGCAGGGCCCGAACGAACTGGTCGTCGAGATCGGGGAAGGGGCTGACGATGTCGGTCATGCTCGCGACGATACTGGTCACTGCATCCCTGTCGGCGCTCGCAGCAGACTCCCATGGTGGCTGGCAGAGCTGACCGGCGGCTGATTCAGACGCTCATCCACGAGGTTGCGGCAGCGGCCAGACCGGCGATCAACGTTTCCGTATCGGGAGCTCGGCCGTGGTCGCCGTCATCGGACCAGTGCCATCCCTCGATGTGCCAGCGGATGACCGGAGGCAACTCCACCTGAACTCCCTGCTCACGTGGAAGGTTCACGGGATTGTCCGGGTGCTGGCCGCGCAGTTCCTTCGGAATCTCTTCGAGGACATCGAGCATCGTGTACTCCGGCAGCTTCGGACGGAGATGTTCGGCAACGTGGTGCGCGAGCTGACGGTTGCGGCCGCCCAGCAGCAGCGTTCGACGCATCTTCTCTCGGCCGTATCCGTGGATGGTGATGACCGCGTCAACATGGTCGAGAAAGCCAGACAAACGCTTCGATGCGGCGGGAGAGATCTGCGTTGATGGGATGTGGTGGAGCGGATCGAACGCCTGCGTGAGTCCGTAGAACGAGGCGCCAGATCGCTCTGCGGCCTCCGACGCAACAATGTCTGTGAGCTTTTCAAGCTCACCGCCGTGGTACGCCATGAAGCCAAGTCTGGCGCTGCGCAACACCTGCGTTTCTTCGACACCAGGGCGCTCAAGCAGCTCGGCCAATGTTGCAGTTTCCATCGGTCGTCAGCGTAGAGGACGTTCTGCTCCGGAGCGTCACCGTCCAGACGTTCAAGTTTGCCCGAATTGGGGCTTGTGCCGGACGTCACACGGGTGTTGAATCTCCCCCATGAATCGCATCACGCTGAGTCCTCGTCTTCGCACGTCGCCGTTCTATGCGTCGACGGTTGCCGCAGGGCTGTCCGACGTTACGATTTACAACAAAATGGTCATGCCGACGTCGTATGGTGCCCTGAAGGCCGAGTACGAGCGCCTGCTCAACGGCGTGGCGATATGGGACGTGTCCGCGGAGCGTCAGGTTGAGATCTCGGGTCCCGATGCGGATGCGTGCGTGCAGTATCTGACCGCTCGCGACCTTCGCAAAGCAAAGGTCGGTCAGGGCAAATACGTGGCGATGTGTGACCACGCTGGTCGGATTCTCAACGATCCCGTACTCATGAAGCTGTCCGGTGGACGCTGGTGGTTTTCGCTGGCCGACAACGACATGTTGCTCTGGTGCAAAGCGGTTGCTGCCGAACGCGGATTTGACGTCGAGGTGTGCGAACCGGACGTTTCACCGCTCGCCGTGCAGGGTCCGAAAGCCGAAGATCTCATCGCCGAACTCTTTGGTGAGGAAGTTCGTTCGCTGAAGTACTTCTGGTTCACGGAGACCAACCTCGACGGCATCCCTGTTGTGCTCTGTCGTTCCGGCTGGTCGAAGCAGGGAGGTTTCGAACTGTTCCTCCAGGACGGGTCCCGTGGCGGCGAGCTGTGGGACAAGGTCTGGGCGGCGGGCGAAAGCTACGGCATTGGTCCCGGCGCTCCCAACCATGTTGAACGGGTTGAAAGCGGCCTCGTGTCCTGGGGTGGCGACAACACGCCCGACTCCAATCCCCTCGAACTTGGCATGGCTCGTTACATCAGTGTTGATACCGACGTGGACTACATCGGTAAAGCTGCGCTGCAAAAGGTGATGGCTGCCGGCGGACCGGAGCGCCTGCTCGTCGGGCTGCTCGTCGATTCACCAGCTACAAGTTCGTGGCCGTTGCCGGCCCGCACGCCAGTCACGCTCGATGGCGTCGAGGTCGGCACGATGAGCGCCATCGTCTACTCCCACCGGATGCAACGAACCATTGCCATGGCCCAGGTTGGGCGCTCAGTCGTTGAAGCCGGCTCGACGGTTCAGGTCGAAGGGCCCGAAGGCCCAATGGATGCAACAATCACCGAGTTGCCCTTCCTCTGAGGCGATCCCTTGCAGCTGTTGCTCCGAGGCGATCCCTTGCAGCTGTCCACTTCGGGCCACACTTTTGACGGTGTGTCTGACCCGGCGCTTCTGAAGACCTGCGCAGGTCGAAGAAGTTAGCTGCCGGACGCAGGTTCGAGCTTCGGGAGGAAGTCGCTGCTGTCGGTGGCCGCAGGCGAGTTCGTAACAGCTTCTTTCGATAGAACTTTGCGAGCGCGGAGGGTGACGATGCTGACGATCACCAGAGCCAGCAGGGCTTCAAAGAACGTTTGCGGACGGAAAGGGTCGGTGAACCAGTTGCCAACCCGTTCCGGGATGGAGGCAACGGTGCGGCCAATCGGACGAGCAAGGAACTCGCCCGGGCCGAAGTCCCTGAAGAGGGTGTCGAACAGCTTGCCGCTGAGGGCTTCACCAGCGACCCAGAATGCACCGAGCGCTGCGAGACCAAGACCGAATACCCCATTGCTGACGTTCTTGCGGAAGGCGAAGAGAAGGGCGGTGCCGAAGAGAAGGCCCAGGGCCATCGTGAGGCGGAGACCACCAACGTCAGCCATCCAGTTGGAGATGGTGGCCTGGAAGAGTTTGGACTGCTCGATGAGCCAGTTCGTGTCGTTGTTGCCCCGCAACACTTGAATCTCCCACCATGCGTAGAGGACCAGGAAGATGCCAGCGAGAAAGAGAAGCGCCCCGGAGACGCGGTTGATGAACGGAAGCATCTTTCGGAAGAAGGTGGCGAGCTCATTGCGGGCCATTGCGGTGGCAAGCGTGAGTGACATGACGATCATGCCCATGCCGAGGGCGTAGCCGACAAACGCAGCGAGACCGCGGAAGAAACCGCCGCCGCCCTGGGTGAACGAACCAATGACGGTTCCAAAGAAGATGGGAGCAGTGCACGACAGGGACACCAAAGCGTACGACACGCCGAACATGTACATGGAGCCGAAGCCCCGGGTCCTGCCGCCCTTCTGGAGTCGAGGCAGGTTGATCCTGGGCTCCACACCGAGGAACAGCATTGCGAGACCCAATGGGATGAGCAGGATGCCGAAGGCGAACGTCAGTTTGGGGAGATGCTGGTTGATGGAGCCCGCCGAAACAAAGGTCTGGGTGACCACTCCTATCAGCGTGAACACCGACACGAAGCCGGCGGTGATCGTGAGGCCAACGGTCAGACCGCGGATGATGTTGCGTCCAACGTTGGTCTCTTCGTCAGATTCCTGACTGACGAAGTAGCCGAGGTAGGCAGGGAGCATGGCAAAGCCGCAGGGATTGAATGCGGCAACCGCTCCGGCGGTCAGTGTCAGGGTTAGGAGTGCCCACATGTCAGAGAATCTCTTCCAGGATCAGTTGTTCAAGGTTGTCTTTGGAGATGGCGCCAAAGCGGCCGGTGGCGAGGTTGCCGAACCGGTCTACGAACAGGGTGGTTGGCATGGCGATTCCGCCCAGGTCGAAGTGGATGCTCTGATCAGGATCCATGCCAACCGGGAAGGTCACACCGGTCTCGGCGAGGAGTTCACGAGTTGTTTCGGCGTCGTCGCTGACACTGAACCCGAGGAACTCAACCTGACCTGAGTACTTCTGCGAGATCTCCTCGAAGTCAGGGAGTTCCTTGCGGCACGGGGGACACCATGACGCAAAGAAGTTGATGACGAGCGGCGTGCCCGCAAAGTCGGTGAGTGTTCCGGGGTTTCCTTCGAGGTAGTCGAACGATGTCGGCTTGATTGGCGAGCGCTCCGGGTCCGGTGTGGGCGTTGGCCGAACGTCGGCGGCGCTCGTCTCAGGCTCTTCGCCGCCGAGGACAATGTCGGCCGACGCTGGCGCTGCAGAATCTGTCGTTGCGCTGGAGCACGCCGCAAGAAAGCCGATGCCGCCCAGGAGAACGGACCGACGGGAAAGGTTCACCAGTCTCTGATCGGCAGCGGGCGCAGGATCATCAGTCGGTGGCTTCTCGACACTGGCGTTCTCGACACTGGACTTCTCGAAGTGCTCCATGCTCTCCATGGTGGCCTGTTCAGCGCCGTTTGCGAAGTCGGGTACCGAACGCCGGTGGAGTAGCGGGGTCTTCGTGGGACGAGTGATCATGAGGGAGTGAACCCGTTCGCCCGGCCCGATCATTCCCAACGGTGCGAATCTGAGTAGGTACTCGGCCGTTCGACTCATGCATACAGCGGCAAAACGTCAAGAGGCGGGTCTCGTCGATCCCAGCCGGAGCCGGGGGTCGCGGGACCCGCCTCTTTACGTGTTGCACCCTCACCGGTTTCCGGCTCGCCAAAACGTCACCGAAATCGGATTTGGGGTGTGGGGGAGAGCGCCTGCTTACGCAGTTGCTCGCTGCTTATGCAGTTCGCAGGATGGGCATCAGGTGGTCAGGGACCGGCACGGTCGGAACTTCGTCCTCGGGACGAGCAACCTTGCGCGGACGACCACGACGACGCTTCACCATGAGGACACGGCCGTTCATGAACAGCTGACCACCCCAGACGCCCCACGGCTCACGCCGCAGAATTGCGCCCTCGAGGCATTCAGCCATGACCGGGCATTCTGCACAGATTCGCTTTGCTGCAGCAATCTCGTGCAGTTCTTCGGAGAAGAACACGTCAGTCATCGCACCATCAAGCGATGCGCAGGCGGCCTGGTCGAGCCAGGTGGCTTCCTGCATGGAGTTTTCGGCGGTGATGCCGCTCTGAATCTGGGTTACAAGCTGGGCGACCATGGTCGTCCCTCTTTCCTGTGTTGACTTTGCTGAATGACTGGTTGCTATGTGCGGCTCGGGTAAACCACTGGGTGAAAAACGAGAAAGCCGCCGGATTTCTCCGGCGGCCGTTTGGAAGATTCATTTCTCTGTTCAGATCAGAGAGAACTTTCCTTCGGCCGCTGGCGATGAGTCCCAAATACGGTCCTGGTGGTCCAGGTGCGCTTCATGGTTGGCACGCAAATACCTTCTGGAGCGCCGGAAACCGATGCCAGAATCTCCGCGTTGCCATACGCATATGCGTTGCCAGGCATGGATGCGCACGCATTCAGCGCGGTGGCATTGAGATCAACTGGAGACAGATCAAGCACTGGGGACATATCAAGCACTGGACACAGATCAAGAACTGGAGAACCAAGTGGATGGACGGACACGGTCAACGCGTCAGTCTCCGCCGTTCTTGCCTGGTCTTGTGCCGGGCTGGTAGCCGTCAGAGTTGGCATTGTTCGTGTCCTTTCTGTGCGAGGTCATGCGCGGATGTCGCCGCCGCTGTGAACCACTATCGGTTGATCATCAGGTCATGTCAAACGATTAAGCGAAGAAAAGGTGAGATCGCCTCAAACGTTTTCGGAAGGAAGCGAAAACGTCATCATTCCGTCGTGGTCGGCCGAGCTGAGCCGGCCAGTGCGCTTGAGATGATCCAAGTGAGCGTAGGTCTCACTCTCGGCCATATCTCCCCAGGAACGTTCCCGGAAAAGGGTCTTCATGTAGTCCGTGACCGTCGCCGCTTCACCAGCTTCGGCTTCATCAACGAGTTGCTGTAACCGCTCCTGGTGATGCTCTACGATTTCGGTGGCGCGGCCGGAGAGATCCTCAAACGGATGACCGTGGGCAGGAAGCACCAACCGAACGTTGTCGAAGGTATGCATCCGGTCGAGCGAGGTGAAGAACTGTTGCAGCGGATCAATGTCCTGGAACATGCCACCGATGTGCGGCGTGATGGTCGGCAGAACATGGTCGCCGGACAACATGATGCCCTCAACCGGGTCGAACAGACAGAGGTGATCAGCGGTGTGGCCGGGCGTGTGCACGGCAACCCACTCCCGTCGAGCGAGCGTGATGATCTGTCCGTCGACAATGCGATGCGATGGCCGTGGCATACGGAAGCGATTGATGTCGTCGTCTTCTCGAACAATATCGAAGATTTCCGGTGGTGGCGGCTTGCGAATTGTTCCCCACGGGGTCTTCAGTCGACGCTCGTCCCACGGCGTGCCCTTCAACGGGTCGTTGGGGTCAACGTCCACCGGTTCGCCGTCCAAATCGAAGAACTCCGGGTCGTCCATTTGAACCCACGCCTGTCCGAAGGATTCGTGCGTCACGATGTCGGCGCCGGACTCTTCACTGAGGCGAGCGGCCCCACCGAAGTGGTCCGGGTGCGAGTGCGTGCAGATCACCGTGTGAACGTCACTCACCTGGTAGCCGGCAAGGTCCAGGCGGTGCACAAGTGCGCGGTAGTTGTCGTCGCCGGGCAGCCCCGGGTCCACGAGCGCCACGCCGTCGCCGTCCTGCAGCATGTAGCAGTTCACATGGCCAAGACCGGGCAGTTCGATGGGAAGTTGGGACCGCAGAACGCCCGGAGCAAGCTCTGTTATCTCCTCGGTCGCCTTCTGCTTTTCCTGGCGGATGGGTTTGCGGGACTCGTCAGTCGGCACCTGAGACTGGGCGTGATCGTGAGCTGAGTGATCGTGAGCTGAGTGATCGTGAGATGTGTGATCCTGGCCTGCGTCGTCGTTGCTCACGGATCTATGACGCCGCGCCGGCTAGGAACACAGCAGAGCGGTAGTACCTGAGTTCATCCAGGCTTTCGCGAATGTCGTCGAGTGCGCGATGGCCGGTGGCTTTCTTCGGAGCCGCCTCGAGCAGGTCGGGATACCAGCGGCGAGTCAACTCCTTGATGGTGCTCACGTCAATCGAGCGGTAGTGCAGGTAGTTCTCGATGTCCGGTAGGTGGGCGTCAAGGAAGCGACGGTCAGTGCCGATGGAGTTACCGCACAGCGGGACCGAGCGTTCCTCCGAAATGTGCTCTTTCAGAAAGGCCAGCGTTTGGGCCCCTGCTTCATCAAGGGTGAGCGTCGACGCCTTTATCTGCTCCAGAAGTCCGCTGGTGGTGTGCATGTCGACGACAAACTGATCCATCGATGCGAGCTGTTCGTCGGTTGCGTGCACAACGAGATCCGGCCCCTCCGCAATGATATTCAGTTCGTCATCGGTGAGCAGCGTTGCGATTTCGACGATGACGTCGCGGGTCGCATCGAGGCCGGTCATTTCCAAGTCCATCCAGGCAAGCATGTGACCATCGTACCGACGCTCCGAACGGGCTAAGTTCGAGACGTGCTTGAACTACCTGTCGTCCAACTCGACCCCGATCTCCCTTTGCCTGCATATGCGCGTCCCGGCGACGCGGGGATCGACCTTCGTGCCCGTGAGTCTGCGACGCTGACCGCCGGTGGCGGTCGTGCGCTCATTCCAACGGGTGCCGCCGTTGCCATCCCCGTCGGATACTGCGGACTGATCCAGCCGCGCAGCGGGATGGCCTACAAGCATGGCGTCACCGTCCTGAACACTCCGGGGCTCATCGACAGCGGATACCGCGGCGAGCTGAAGGTGCTTCTCATCAACCTTGATACAACCCAGAACTTCGAGGTTGTGCGAGGCGAAAGGATTGCCCAACTTGTAGTTCAGGCCGTTGAAAACGTCACGCTTGCGCCGGTCGACGAACTCCCCGCCGACTCCGAACGCGGCAAAGGTGGCTTCGGCTCCACTGGGTATTGAGCACTCCACGCGAGTCCAATCGATCAGTCTCGGGGATGTTCTGAGCCCCCGGGCGAAGAACTCCAGTTTGAGTCGATCCGCCAGGATCGTGCTCAATACGTGCGGGCTTTGGTGAAGGTGATGCGGCCGGCGACGGGGTCGATGTCGGCGGCGGTGGTGATTGATTCGATCATCTGGTGGAAGTGTTCGACGCGTTCTCCGGGGATGGCCTCGTTCTTGCCGGCCAGGGCCAACTCCACGTGCAGTTCGTCGGCGCCGACGTGGAACCGCGCGTTGAGGTTCCCCGGTTGAGGGACGGGGCCTACCAGCGTTGCCGTGCACTCGTCGACCGCCGTTCGGAGCTGGTCAGTGTCGATGATCGACCAGCCGAGTCGCACGCCGATATTGGCTGCTGTCACTCGCACGAGCTGCAGGAAGCGAGGTCGAGCGGGAATGCTCAGGTTGACGTCGTCGTGCTCCATTGCCTCTGAGCTTGCCACGGTGCGCAGAAAAATGCGTGCTTTGGGTCGCATGACCGCATGCTGAAGCCTATGAACTCTTCGGTCGGGCACTGATGGCGATCTTTGTGGATCCGCCGCAATGGCCGTGGCGCGGCCGACTCTGGTGTCACCTCATCAGCGACATCAGCCTCGATGAGTTGCACGCGTTCGCTCGCGAAGCGGGGCTCAGGTACCTCTCGTTCGGCTTTGACCACTATGACGTACCCGAGGATCTGTTCGTCCACGTGCAGGACCTTGGGGCGCAGGTCATCGACCCTCGTGAGGTTGTGCGGAAACTCCGAACCTCTGGACTCCGAACCATGAAAGGCAAGAGCGCCAAGCGTTGGAAGTACTCGCCGGAAGGGCTCGCTGATGTTCCTGTTGCGGGAGCGGACAATCTTGCTGAGGCCATGGCCCGAGCTGTCGGCCCGGACGTCATCAACGTCGTCAACGTGGAAGTGCTTGTTCGGCCTTCAGAGGTTGCGCTTGTGGCAAGCGGGCCGAAGCAACCAGACGAACTCAGCCCGCTACGCGAGGCAGCAGGTGCTGCGTGCACGTTCCTGGGGGCCAGTCCGGGGCCCTGGGGTTGGGCCATAGAGGCGATCTGGCGAACCGATACCTGACCGGTCGCAAATGCAGATGGATGCAGATGGATCAGGTGCAGCTTTCATAGGGGATCTCGATGGCGCCGACTCGCCCGCTGCGGTACCGGTAGACCTCGCCGTCACGGAGCTCGAATACGATCCGGAAGGCAGCGTCAGAAGGGTCACTCGGAACGAAGCGGGCAATCTGAGTGCCATCGCCGAAGTCCTCGAGTTCAAGGTTGGTGCCGAGCGCCGCCTGGAGCTCTGACAGCTGGGTGCCGACACCAAGACCGCTCGGCGTGCGAATCGATGGATGCGAAACGTTCACCCGTTCGATGGTCCGGTTCACGACAAAGAAGGTGACGCCGTCCGGGCCGGTGGAAGGGCGAATGGCAAAGCAGTCGGGCCATGTTCCCTCGGGCATGCCGGTCCAGGTGGTGGAGGCGGCATCAGCGGCAGCGTCGGGCTGCATGCCGAAGAAGACCTCATCAAGTCCAACAGTAGTTACCTTCGATGAATTCGTGAAGGCCGTATCGGCCAGTTCAACCGCGGATACCGGTGTGCTGATGACTACCGGGGTGGGCGTGGCCTCGGTCAGGCTCACGACCGTTGTTGTCGGGTCCAGTGTCACGGACGGGAGAGGTGTGACGGTCGGCGCGCCACCCAGGGTCAGAGGCGTGGAGGTGACAACCGGCTGTTGGCTGATGATGGACTCCGACGCATCGTTGCTGTTCGCGCAACCGGCAACCAGTGCAATGAACACGATCAGGGTGCCGCAAATGCAGGGACGCACCAGAGGGACGGAACGAGGGTGGAGCAAACGCATGGGTACAACGGTAGAGCACCGCACCCTCTCTGCTTGGGCACCCCAGTACCCTTCCCGCAGTGTTCCGTTCTCACCCCGTCTCATTTCGGCCCTCACCCGGCCGTCGTTTCCTTGCCGTGTGCGCCCTTTTGTCGGTGATGATCCTGGCCGGATGTTCTGGGGGTGACCGCCCAACACTTGTTGCCACAGACATTCTTGAGCCCACCGCCGTCCCGCCAACCGCTGCGCCGGAACCCGCCGCAACCGAGGTGCAGGCAGTTGAGCCGACAGCCCTTCCAGCGGTCCCCACGTCGGTTCCCGATCCGCTTGCGTGCCTGTCGACGCGTCAGCGCGTTGGTCAATTGCTGATGCCGCTCATCACCCAGCCGGAGCTCGCATCGCTTTACGAACTTGCATCGCTGGGCGAGGTGGCTGGCATCACGCTGCTCGGGACTCCAGATGCGTCCATTGGCGATGCAATCGCCGCGCTGCAGGCCAATGCACAGGTGCCGCTCCACATCGCCTCCGACGAAGAGGGCGGCGTTGTCCAGCGGCTCAGTGGCGTCATTGAACCTTTGCCATCGGCGCTGGAGCTCGCACAGCGACCATCCACAGAGGTGCAGTCCATTTTCGCCAACTATGGACAGCGCATGCGCGAGCTGGGGTTCACGATGGCCTTCGCCCCCGTCGTGGACGTTGGCGGCGGCCCTGGCATCGAGAGTCGTTCCTTCTCCACGGACCCGTACGTGGTTGTCGAGTACGGCCGGGCCGTCAGCGATGGGTACTCCTCTGCTGGCATCGTGGCAGTGTTGAAGCATTTCCCCGGACACGGACGGGCATCAGCGGACTCTCACCTCACGCTGCCGACGACGCCGCCCATTGAGGAGCTCCGTCAGCTGGACCTCATTCCGTTTCAGGAGATGCTCGGCGAAGGACGCAACCCGGCCCTCGCGGTGATGGTTGCCCACCTGCAGGTTCCCGGCCTGAGTGACGAAACCCCCACCAGCCTCTCGCCAAACACCATCAACGGGTTGTTGAGGAGTGAGATCGGCTTCGACGGTCTGGTCATCACCGACGCATTCAACATGGGTGCCATTGCCGCCAGCCGCACCAACGCACAGGCAACCACTGAAGCAATCAACGCCGGTGCGGACCTGGCCATACTCAGCAGCGTCGCCGACGTCTCACCTGTCATCGACGAACTGGTGAACGCAATGGCAGCTGGGAACCTGTCCCCGGCCCGCATCGATGAAGCTGCGTTACGGGTGCTCGCGTCAAAGGGGCAACTCGGGATCTGTTCCTGAGCAGGTGCGGCCCGTCAGTGCGGGGTCAGGTCGAGAGGGTAGGTGGACAATGGCTCCGGCCCCTGCGCTGTGACGAGGATCTGCTCTTCGAGCTTCACTGCTTCTGAGCCTCCCGGCGGGGCGGCGAGCGCCTCCACACACAGGACCATGCCTTCGAGAACTTCGCCGTCGTAGCCACCGGATGGAAAATGATCTCGGTTGAGAATGAGTGGATACTCGTTGCAGAAACCGATGCCGTGCGCAACGGCTGCATTCGTGACCGAATGGATGTCCGGGTCCGGAAGGTGCGCCTGATGGGAGATCTCCGCGAACGATGCACCGGGAACGAACAGCGCACTGTTGTTCAGGAGTTGTTCGCGCGCCGCTTCGAAGAGTCTTTCCTGGTTTGGCGTCGGTGCTCTGTCTCCGGCAACCCAGGTGCGTGACACGTCCACGCTGTAGCCGCCGATGCCAATCAGGTCCGTGTCGAACGCAACCAGGTCGCCGTCCTCTATTACCCGATCAGAGCACTCCTGGTACCAGGGGTTCGTTCGAGGGCCGGAGGTCAGGAGTCGAGTTTCGAGCCACTCGCCGCCGGACGCGATGTTGCTCCGATGGAGTTCGGCCCAGACTTCCTGTTCGGTCCGGCCGGGTTGGAGCTGCCGCCGCATTGCATCGATGCCACCTTCGCAGGCGGCGACAGCAGTTTGGATGGCAACTATCTCCTGGGGTGTCTTGATCATTCGCGCTCGATTGGCGACGGCCTGGCCGTCGTGCAGTCGCACACCTGCGGCGGTCAGCAGGTCGGCACCGATGGGGTCCAGCCGATCGACGGCAAGGTCCCGCCCGTCAGCGCCGAGCAGTTCGAAAATGTCGCGTGCCCAGAGTGACGCAAACTCATCGGTTCGGCCTCCGGAGATGAAGTGGTACCAAGAGACTGCGGGCCGCACCTCAGCCACCCCGGGATGTCCGACAGAGAGGTGTTCGCAGCCCTTGAACTCAAACAGGACAACGTCTCCAATTGCAGGGACGAAGACGTACCGGCATGGGTTGTGCAGGGAGTACACCTGCATGTTGGAGGTGCCGGTGGCGTAGCGGACGTTGGTCGGGTCGTAGAAGAGTCCGGCATCGCAGCCAGCCTCCACGATGGACGCGCGGAGCCGGTCCAACCGTCCGCGTTCCAGCAGGTCTGTGCTGGTGGCGCTCACAGAATCAGGCCGTCCGGTGCACTGCCAGCCCGTGGTTCTGCCGTCCGTTCATCGGCACTGCGCTCTTCAGCGCTGCGTTCCGCAGCGAGGAGATGGGCCTCGGTGACGCGACCGTAGACGGAGCGAGTTCTATCGACAGGTCCGATCACACCAGGGCGGTCGGCATAGGAGAAAACGAGAACGTGACGGGCGGTGTCTCCTCGAACCGGAGTGACCTGGTGCAGCGAGTATCGGCCGAGGAAGAGTTGGAGGTCGCCCGGTTCGGTGCTGACCGTGCGAACAGATTCGTCGCGTCCGCGCAGAACGTTGTCGAGTCCGGCGAGGTTCTCGTTGCCCGGCGTGCGCAAGTCCTTGCGGTACTGGAATGTGCCGCCATGTGCGGGCTTCTGGGTCATGATTGTGAGGACGAACTCGTTCGTGTCGTAGTGCCACGGGTATTGACCGTTCGGAGGCAGGATGGTCGCAACGAGACCGGCCAGGGGATCGGCGTACTCGAAGACCCGCGGGGCGTCCACGCAACGTGCGACGAACTCTTTGAAGAACGAAGACACGTACAGTCGATGTGCAAACCAGAACGGCGGGATCATGTCTCGGGTGATGTGGCCGGCCCGCCATTCCATCTCGAAGCTGCGCGGGTCGCCTTCGCTCATCGAGTTCGTGAGATCCGGTCGGTGATAGACCGTGGCGCGATGCGTGCGTTGCGGAACCCGGTGCTCAATGGACGCAACCTCCGAGGCGGCTGTGGCCAGAGCAGCCGGCTTCAGAAAGGATGGCAACGTCATCAGTCCATGCTCCACCAGTTGCCCGCGGACGTGTGCAACAAGGTCAGCGAAGTCGGCTGAGTCAGGCTGGTCGATGGGGTAGCGCTTCAAATCCACCACATCGTCCAAGCCACCCTTCTCCGGGTTGGCCAACTGTTCCAGTGCGCCCACGGCGTTCATGGTGGCTACCTGTCCTCTCGTAGGTGCCCCGACTTCGAGGCAGCTTCAAGTAAGCAGCACATCTCCATATGTGTCCAACAAATGTTTGTCACCCAAGTCATGAAAACACTTCATATAAAGACAGAGGACGGGCTACGGTCTCGGCATGCTTCGACTGAACCTGCGGCACTACGAGACGATCGTGGCAGTGGTCGAACTGGGAACAGTCACCGCTGCGGCGAAGAAACTGTCATCGAGTCAGTCGGCGTTGAGTCACCGGATCAGCGAAGCCGAACGCCGGCTCGGCCAACCGCTCTTCAACCGGGGAACCGGACGAAGGCTGACTCCCACCCGAGCCGGTCTTGTTGTTCACCAGACAGCCAGTCGCGCCCTCGCAGACCTGGCTCGCAGCGAAGCGCTCCTGTTGGCTGAGGACCGGGTGACGGCGATCGTGCGCATCGCCGTGGGCAGCTATGACTGCTACCACTGGTTCCCAGAGCTCCTGGCCAGAACCCGCAAACATCACCCGGAGATTGATCTCGAGCTCGTAGTTGTGGGCGATGAACCGGGTCCTGCACTTGCGTCCGGCGCGGCCGACCTGGTGATCGCCCCTGGTCTTCCTCGCGGTAACGTCACCAACCGCTTTCTCTTCGATGACGAACTGATGTTGGTCACCAGTCCAAACCATGAGCTCGCTGCGCGGGACTGGATTGGCGCTGATGAGCTTGAGGACCAGGCCTACCTCACGTACAACTCGACGCCGACGCCGGGCTTCGAGTACGACCGGTTCATCTGGCCCTCCGGCGCCTATCCGCGCATCGTGACGGTGGTTGAGCAGACAAGCGCAATCACTGAACTTGTTGCGGCTGGCGCAGGCGTGAGCATCCTGAGTAAGTGGGCGCTGGGTCCAGCTGTTGACGCCGAACGGGTGGCCACGGTTTCGTGTGGCCCGCAGGGTCTGCCGCTGGCATGGCACGCCGTCCTGCGCGCCGAAGAGCCTGAGGGATCGGCGCCCAACACCGTTGCCGATCTGCTGGCCGCACACCTGCAGGCTGCTTAACCTGGCGTTGCACTCGCTGCCGACGAACTGTGCGTGAGCGCACTCGGCGCTGGGTCGCATGCCCTATTCCGGCATCGCTCGGGCTGGGAAGCTCATCCCGGCCCCGAATACGCCGATACCAAGATCCTTATGGTCTCTGTAGAAGCCGTCGTGTACACCGATTCCCACATGATTGCGGGAACAGTGCTGGTCCAAGAGCGTTTCCAGGAGGTTCTCAAAGACCCGTTGACCGACTACCTCGACCTGACCAATGCAACGCTGAGTCCTTTGATCACCCCAGAACGGGTTGAGCTGATGCCGAAGATCACCGTGCCGAAGAGTCGGATTGCGATCGCGACACTGGATCGTCCGAAGCACGAGAACGCCCAGGCTCGCATCAACAAGTCGGCCATCAAGTCCGGCACGAAGGTGTGCGCAATTGTCAAAGGCATCGAGGTTTACGGCACGGCGCACCTCGCAAGTGTAAGCGATCTCGCTTCGCGCATTCTGACCCATCAGGTTGCGTCGTATTTCCCCATCACGGATTGCAGCATCGTCATGACGCAGCGACCATTCGGCAACACTTTCAGCGCTCAGTTGGCGCTTGTTAACCGCGAAGCCGTGGACGTCTTCAGCCTGCTCTGATCAGAGCGATGTGCTCAGAGCGCACCGCCGGACACTGGGGGTAGCAGAGCGACCTCGTCCTCATGTGAGACCGCATCGGTTGGGAGCGCTGGTTCGCCGTTGACCCAGATCCGGCACGTCGGGACCAGTTCGGCGAACACGGGGCCGTACTGCTCGGTTGCGGCTGCAATGACCGCCTCAACCGTGTCCGCTCTGAAGGACGCGGACTTGGTGCCAGCGGCCTCGCGAACCGAAGCGAACAGACGAAGAGTGGCCATGCCGACCAGCGTAGCCATCGGCAGCATATTCTCCGTGAGCGTCTAGGTTGGCCTGGTGACTTCCGGGAACAAAGAGCTGCTCGTCATCCGCCACGGCCAGTCTGAATGGAACGCCCTGGGCCTTTGGCAGGGACAGGCGGATCCCCCGCTGACGGATTTGGGTGAGCGTCAGGCTGCGGCTGCGGTGGCAGCGCTCGCTCCGTTCGGATTTGACGCGGTTGCCACCTCCAATCTGAAACGCTCGAACCGAACAGGCCAGGTTATTGCTCAGGGTCTCTCTCTGGCCGAGCCAGACGTGGAACCGCTACTCGCCGAGCGAGCAGCAGGGGAGTGGAGCGGTCTGAACAAGGTGCAGATCGAAGAGCAGTATCCGGGGTATCTCGCCGAAGGTCGGCGACCGCCCGGGTACGAGAGCGACGAAGAGTTGTTGCCACGCGTTCTGGAAGGGCTGGGGGCCGTTGCACAGATGCCTGGAGAACGATTGGCAGTTGTGGCCCACGGCGGCGTGATCTACGTGCTCGAGGAGCACTTCGGCAAGTCGTTTGAACGCATCGGCAATCTTGGATCTCGCTGGTTCTCGTTTGTGGACGGGGAACTGCGGATTGGCGATCGCGAAGAACTGGTGAGCGAGACCACCATCCCGGATCAAATCTGACGGGACGGTGCTCGTGGCACGCACCAAACTCATGCTCGCGGAAATGGAGTCAGCTGTGGCTGCAGGTGAGAAGTTCCATGCGAGCCGATGCGTCTGCTCCGGCGAACGCACTCTGGCAGGCCGGGCACATTGGAGAGTTCTTCTTGTCGAGGAGTGGCAATGCCGCCTCGACACGCTGGACTTCGTCGGCCACGCCGTCAAGATCAACCATGGTTGGCAGGTCTGCGGCTGCTGACGAGCCTTCGACGGCCTCTGTATCGCCGGCCTCCGTATCGCCGGCCTCCGTATCGTCGGCCTCTGTATGGCCGGACTCCGTCTCGTCGGCTATCGGTTCCTGGACCGCCGACTCTTCGGCCGTGGATTCGCCGGCGAGTGGCGTCTCTTCGGCCGGGCCGGGGGAAATGTCGTTTTTGTCCTGCACGCCGGTCAGGATAACCCTCGACTGCCAAACACAGCCGGCCGGTGGTGCGGAGAAGTTGTAGGCCGCCTGGGGCTCGAACCCAGCACCTTGGGATTAAAAGTCCCCTGCTCTACCCGATGAGCTAGCGGCCCGCTGGCGAAAGCGTAGCCAGCACAACCCGGGACGCGTCTCGATTTGTCTCGATCATCACTACGGCTCCCGCGATGAGCGCAGCGACAAGCACAGTGGATACTGCTGCGTACCCAAAACTCTCTCACATCGGGGAAGGCAGCGCCGATAGAGTTTGCAGTGATGGCTTCAGACTTTGAACGCGTAACCGACCCGGCCTACCTCGACGGTCTGTCGGCCAAACCCATGGACGCTGTGCGTTCCATGCGCAATGAGTGCCAGGTTCTGGAGAATGCGGCCTCCTATGTCCGTCGCTTCGTGCAGGGCCGACTCGACGTTGTCGCCCAGGCTCGAATGGGAAGTGCGCCGGGCTCGCCGGCCGAAATCTCCACCGCTATCAGCCCCGGTGCGGGCACGGATGGAGCGCCTGCAAGTGGCTTCGGTCGGCCGGTGCAGGACATCTCGCCGGACCTGCTCCCCAGCAATTTGCTGGATCAGCTTGACCAGATCATCAGCGCCGATGAGCTTGTTTCTCTCGACGCCGTGGCCCCGGACCGGCTCACCGAGGCGTTTGACGAGCTGAGTTCCTTCGAGCAGCAGGTTTCGTCTGACCGGCGTTCGCTGCACGAGATCATTGATCAGATTCAGGCGGACATCGTGCGTCGCTATCGTGACGGGGAAGCCAGCGTCGACCGTCTCCTCGACTAGAGATTCGAGCTGCGGTCCGCAGTTTCCGAGCTGCCCTGGCTGGAGTTCCGGGCTGCTTTGCCGAGGCGTACGGGCTGTCTTCGCCGGGGTGATGATCGTCGAGCGCGCCACTAGCCCCTGCCGGGTCACTATCTTGTTGCATTGTGAGTAACCGGACTGAATCTCCCCTGACCCGCCGGGTTGCTGTTCTGTCGTTGCACACGTCGCCACTGGCCCAGCCGGGCAGGGGCGACAGCGGCGGCATGAATGTTTACGTGCGAGAGCTTGCTGCGTCGCTGGCCCATCGCGGAGTCGAGGTCCATGTCTATGTGCGCCGCTGGCACGCCGAGCTTCCCCGTGTGGTGGACATCGAACCGGGCGTGCGGGTTGTTCACATCGACGCCGGTCCTCCCAGTCTTGAGAAGGAACAGCTCTACGACATTGTGGACGACTACATCGAAGGAGTAGTTGATGACATCGAGGCAATTGGCGGCGTCGACGTCCTTCATGCGAACTACTGGCTCTCCGGTGTTGCCGGCCACCACATCAAGCACAGGTTGGATCGCCCCCTGGTCACCACCTTCCACACGCTCGCTCGGGTGAAGGCAGAGACTGGCGATCATGAACCCGAACGTCGGGCCCGCGCTGAGGCTGAGGTCATTGCGTGCAGCGATGTTGTCACTGCGTCCGGCGCGGCCGAGCAGCACTGGCTGGAGCGTCTCTATGACACCGACCCGGATCGCATTGAGATTGTGACGCCCGGCGTGAAGCACGCGTTCTTTGCTCCCGGCGACAAAGCCGGCGCTCGAAGCGCTATTGGTTTCGGAGCCGAACCAATGATGTTGTTTGTTGGTCGCATCCAGCCGCTCAAAGGTGTGACTGTTGCCGTCGAAGCGCTTGCGTCAGTTGAGAACATAACCACCTGTCTGGTGATTGTCGGCGGACCGAGTGGCCTGGAGGGCGAACAGGAGATGGAACGGGTCCGTGCGCTCATCGAAGAGCATGGCCTCCAGGGCCGGGTGCGCTTCGAGCCACCCGTGCCGCACCATCTTCTGAGTACCTGGTATCGGGCCGCCGATGTGGTGATTGTTCCAAGCCGCAGCGAGTCCTTTGGTCTGGTTGCCCTTGAGGCCGGAGCCTGCGGAACTCCCGTGGTTGCTGCGGCGGTTGGTGGACTTCGAACGATCGTGGAACACGGCCGCACCGGCTATCTGGTCGAACAGCGAAACCCGCTGATCTACGCCTCGTACGTGGACCAACTCCTCGGCAACGCGTTCGTGTCTGGCGAGATGGCCTTCAATGCTGCGGAACGAGCCCGCTACTTCTCCTGGACCGAAACAGCGAAATCTCTACTTGAGGTCTACGACGTGCTCGCCACTCGGGCAGTAACGGACTGTCACGCCTGATATGTCTGTGGGAGATTTGGATCCGTCGACGCCACAGGAACTCGATGCGCTCGATGAGTTGGTCAGCACATGGATTGACGACCTTCCCGGTCAGGGCGTCGGCGTTGCCGGCGTCGAGCGGGTCAATGATCATCCGCGCGGTTGGTACGTGCGGATGGACGGCGAGGAGAAAACCAACTTCAGCGTGGTATTCACGCTGGGCCAGCGAACCCTGGCCTATGAGAGCTATTTCATGCCGGCACCGGAGGAAAACCCGGCGGACCTGTTCCGGCACCTGCTGGTGCGCAACGCCAAACTCTTTGGTGTGAGCTTTGTGCTCGGCGCGGAAGACGCCGTGTATTTGAGCGGGCAGCTGGGCAACCGGTCAGTCACGACCGATGAGCTTGATCGGGTGCTCGGCTCCATTTGGATGGCAACCGAGCAGTGCTTTCGCCCGGCCATGCGTATCGGTTATGCCAGTCGGTTCCAGAACTGACAATCTGCGGCTGTCCACAGCCAGGCTCCCGAGCAGGTCGAGTGTTATTTCATGTCCTTTCATGTAGGCTGATGTTTGAGCCCGGTGGATGTTTGGCCGTTCGGGGAAGTACGGGATGAAAATCCGCCGGGCTCCGCATTCGTTGAACGTGCGCCTGGGCCTGGCTACACGGGTTCGTCGGCCCCAATTCGTGCAAAAAATCTGTCCGGTGCTGACGCGGCAGGCATTACCGTTGTGTTACAGTCGCCGGATGGCCATTGCGGCCAGCGAATCCGACACCCTGCTGAACCACTCCCAGATCCTGCGCCCTCAATCTTGCGCCCTCAATCCGCCCCTCAAACCGATTGTGCACTGACCCCCGTGACATTGCCCAACACGTCAGAACAGCCCATCGGGACGGCGCACGCCTCGCGCTTTGACGTGTGGCGGCGGGTTAGGGCCATGGTGTTGGCCGCCCTCATGGTGGCGGTATCGGCTACACAGATCGGCGCTCCGCTTGCCGCAGCCCAGATCGAAACCGATGAGATCATCGCCATGCGCGACAAGCGCGATGCGCAGGCCCAGCAGCAGGTTGAACTGGCCCGTTTCGTTGAGCCCCTCCTCGCCGAGAACGCTGAACTCGAAGACGCGCTGCGTGTGCTTGAAGACCACCTGACGCGCCAGCAGACATCGCTGGCTGGTCTCCAACAGGAGATTGCCCAAGCGGAAAATGAGGTGCTTCTCGCCAACGCAGCGGTTGGAAAGAAAACCATCGAGATTGCCGCGCTGCGTCAATCGCTGACGGCTCGTGCCATTGAGGCCTACCTGCAGCCACAGGGTGACGGCATGTCGAACATGTTGACGTCGGCTGACCTGTCAGAAGCTGGTCGCCGTCGAGCCCTCGCTGACGCTGTTGTGCAGCGTGAAGTGGATGTGCTTGACGCGCTGCGAGGTGCAGAATCGCGACTCGAAGGTCTTGTGCGTGAAGCAGAGCTTGCGGTGGAACGGGTTGAGGCAAAGCGTGTTGAAGAAGAAGCGCAGGCTGCTGAGCTTCAGATGGCTATCGCTGACGCCAACCGGGCGCGCGTTGCGCTCGACGAACGAGTTCAGGAAGTCCAGATCGAAATCGACGGCTACGCGCTGCAGGAGTCGGAGTCACAGCGGGTCATCGATCAGCTTGTCGTCGAAGAGCGCTCTCGGCTGGCCGAGATTGAACGCCAGCGCATAGCTGCGGAACAGGCGGCGCTTGAAGCTGAACGTGCCCGTCTCGCAGCCCTGACTGTGCCGCCCGTGGTTGCTCAGGAAACCGAGCAGCCGACCACCGTCGAACTCGCCGAGCCCGAGCCCGTCAATGCCCCTGATGGTGGGTCCATGACCTGGCCGGCCCGCGGCCCGGTTACTTCCGGTTTCGGGCCGCGCTGGGGTCGAATGCACGAGGGACTCGACATCGCCGTCAACCAGGGCAGTCAAGTGGTGGCAGCTTCCGGTGGCACGGTGGTTTACACCGGCCTCGACGGCGGCTACGGCAATGCTGTGGTCATCAACCACGGTGGCGGCATCACCACTCGCTACGCCCACCTCAGCTCCATCGGTGTCTCAACGGGTCAGAGTGTCAGCCAGGGTGCATCGATTGGACTGTCCGGTGGCGACCCGGGCACACAAGGCGCCGGCAGCTCCACCGGAGCGCACCTGCACTTTGAAGTTCGGGTGAGTGGTACTGCCTACAACCCGTACAACTACCTCGGCTGATATTCCCGTTGCGCCGTCTGTCCATGCAGAGATCGACGCTACAGCTGACCTCAGGCGGATGAGACCTGACTAGGGTCGTCGCTATGACGTTGAAGCTCGTGTTTGTCGGTGGCGGAAAGATGGGCGAAGCCCTCATTGGTGGCCTCATTGCGCGCAGCTGGTGCCAGCCGTCTGAGCTGGGCATTGTTGAGTTGTCCGAGCAGCGGCGGTCCGTGCTCGGCGCGCTGTGGCCGGAGGTGCGCTTTGTCAGCCTGGACGAGGTTGTCAACACGGATGTCGTTATCGCCGTGAAGCCCCAGCACGTGGGGGACGTGGCTGTCGCGCTGGCAGGCAACGGCATCGCCAGGGTATTGAGTATTGCCGCTGGCGTCACCATTCAGGCGCTGGAGGCGGGCCTCGACAGTGTTGAGGGCGACCCTGTCCGTGTCGTGCGGGCGATGCCGAACACGCCGGCGCTCGTTGGAGCGGGGGCGTCAGCAATTGCTGGTGGCACCGCCGCGGGTGAGGAAGACGTGGAATGGGCGGCAAACGTGTTGACTTCTGTTGGAACTGTTGCCGTTCTGGAGGAATCGAAACTTGACGCTGTCACCGGCCTCTCCGGTTCCGGCCCGGCCTATGTGTTCCTGGTGGCTGAGGCGATGATCGCCGCCGGCGTCGCAGTCGGTCTCAGCCAGGCGGATGCCGATGCACTCGCGCGTCAGACCATCATGGGTGCGGGTCGCCTGCTCAGTGAGTCGGGCGAGGACCCGGCACAGCTGCGCAAGAATGTTACGTCCCCGGGTGGAACCACGGCCGAAGGGCTCGCGGTGCTCGAGGAACGAGGGCTGCGCGAGGCATTCGCGGCTGCTGTTGCAGCAGCAGCGGCTCGTAGTGAGGAGCTTGGTGCGCCCTGAGATTGCCACCCGACCGACAAGGGCGCGACAACTTCATTTTGGATTTGTGTAAACCATCGCCTAGCGTGTCCGCTGTTGTTCATGTGGCTCAATTTACTCCTGAGCCCTAATGCGTCTAGGGTGCTCAGTTGAGCAAGGGGCTAGCGAAAATGGCAAATCAGGAACGCAATCGATTCATGACCGTGGCTGAAGTCGCCGGTCTCATGCGTGTCTCCACAATGACCGTCTACCGCCTTATAAAGGCAGGTGACCTTCCCGCTGTTCGGGTTGGCAAGTCGTACCGAATCCGGGAGACGGACGTTGATTCGTACCTGAGCAGTCGGTACATCGAGTTCGACGTCGGCTGAAACTATTGAGCTGCTGCTCAATGTTCCGAATGCCAGTACAGCGAACGCCACAGTTCCGGATGAGGGCATGATCGCCCGCTACAACACCATCTCGTTTCTCTCGGACTACGGGCATCGAGACGAGTTCGTCGGCGTTGTCCGGTCCGTTCTGCACAGCGTCTCACCGACGACCACCGTCATCGATGTGACGCATGGAATCAAACCCCATGACATTCGCGCCGGCGGTTTGTCCCTTGCCCGAGCCGCCCAGTACCTGTGCCCCGGGGTTGTTCTTGCTGTGGTGGATCCCACTGTTGCAGGCAGGCGCCGCGGCGTTGCCGTCGAAGTTGGCGACGGGATGTCTGTGCTCGTTGGACCGGACAACGGTCTGCTCGCCCCTGCGGTGGCCATGGTGGGCGGCGCCTCCCGTGCCTTCGATATCACTGACTCGCCAGCCCGGCTCCCAGGTGAGTCCACATCATTTGACGACGGACGGGACCTGTTCGCTCCCGTCGCCGCCAGCCTGTGCGAGGGCGTCCCGCTCGAAGAACTGGGGAACGAAATCAATGTTGGGCTGCTCATGCCTGCCGTCGTGCCTGTCAGTGGACTCGAAGGCGACGTGATCGTTGCCGAGGTCCTGTGGGTTGACCGGTTTGGAAACGCCCAGCTGAATATCGATCCAGACGATCTACCTGAGACACCATCACTGCGTCTTCAGGTAAACGAACGGACCCGCCCGCTGGAGCGGGTCAGCGCATTCGAACAGATCGTGTCCGGAGCGATCGGGCTGATCGTTGATTCCTACGGTCTTCCGGCGCTGTGCGTCGATCGGGGATCTGCGGCCGCTGAGTTGGGTGTGATCGAAGGCGATTCCGTGCGAATCATGGCTGGTGACGCTGCCGGTGGCGCAAGCACCGCCGTTACGCTTGGCTCTCGCCCGCCCGCAGGAGGTCAGCGCTGATGCGCCGTCCAACCACCATCGCCCTCGCAGTCCTGCTCGCTGTTATCGTCGGCGCCACGCTCTTTCAGTTCCTCGTCCTCGCAAGGTAGGCCGGAACTGAAACAGGTCGCCCGAAAGAGTTCGATTCCGAACGAGCCGGGTCACAAATCAATCCGACCGCTGCCGCTCAAGAGGAGCGACAGCGGTCGGTGGGTTCTGTACATCCGCTGTATGGGCCGGGTCAGCGAGTCAGCGGTGTGCTCTCCTCGACCAGATGACGGAGGCGGCTGATTGCCTGGCGGAGGACACCGTCGAGTTCAGCCTCGGTGGCCTCAACGGCGAAACCCCGGGAGCTGAGTTCGACATCCAGACGTTCAGCGTTGGCCCCTACGGTGCCCCGGTCCGTGAAGGCAAGGTTGTCGGGTGCGTCATCGCTGGTGAGTGCCGGTGGGGTGGTGGCTGTCGGTCGGGCCGGTGCGGTGGTGGCTGTCGGTCGAGCCGGTGCGGTGGTGGCTGTCGGTCGAGCCGGTGCGGTGGTTGCAGTTGGTCGGGCCGCTGCGGTGGTTGCAGTTGGTTGGGCCGGTGTTGTCGTTGCGGTTGGTCGAGCCGGTGCTGCGGTGGCTGTTGCGGGGATGGGGACCGGGGTGGAGGTTGGGATGATTGGTCGTGGAGTTGCTGTAGCCGTTGCGGGGATGGGGACCGGGGTGGAGGTTGGGATGATTGGTCGTGGAGTTGCGGTCGGGGGGATGGGGACCGGGGTGGAGGTTGGGGTGATTGGTCGTGGAGTTGCGGTCGGGGGAATGGGGACCGGGGTGGAGGTTGGAATGATTGGTCGTGGAGTTGCCGTCGGCGGGATTGGAATTGGCGTGGCTGTCGGCGGGACGGGGGTCGGTGGGATCGGCGTCGCCGTCGGGGGCACCGGAACGGGTGTGGAGGTGGGCGGGACGGGAATCGGGGTTGACGTTGGCGGAATTGGTGTCGCGGTGGGCGGGACCGGGACGGGCGTCGACGTGGCCGGAGGAGGCGTTGGCTGGCCTCCATATCCGGGAACTGTTCCAAAGCGGTGGGTCGTGTACATCGTGCCGTTGTTTATGTAGACACCAACGCCGATCACGTTGTAGCCGGGGTCCATGATGTTGGCCCGGTGCCCGGTGCTGTTCATGAATGCGGTGTGCAGCCCGGAGACCGTGCCACCCACACCGACGTTTTCGCCACCCGCTGTCCAGCCTGAGGGAAGGCCCGTGGAAATGTCAGGGGCGTGCGCCAGGAAGTCGCCGTTTGCCATCTCAAGTGCCCAGGACCGGGCAGCCTGGGTCATGCCCGGGTCCGTCATGAGTGGCGAGAGGCCGGCGGCGGCCCGTTCTGCATTGATTTTCTGCACGAACGCCGGCTCATCACCTGGAGCGTTGACCGGTGCGAACGCACCGGCTGCTCCCGAGGTTGTTGCCGCGACGCTGAGCAGCGTCGCAATGAGCGCCACAACCGTGAAAGCTGCTGCTCGAAGTCTGATGGATCCTGGCATGTCTTGTCTGTCTCCCAATATCGCCCTGTTGTATGAGGGGTTTCGGGGTGATTGGCGTTGACTTGAGATTCGACGATTGCAATGAGGGCCTTCGGACTATGACCTGCGAGATACAGGGGTCAAAGTCGCAAAAACCCCACTCTGTGGTGGATCGCCCGACCCATGAGGCAGCCGAACAGGCGACAGATTGAGCCGATATCGATCGACGAAGGTCCGACGGTCGCGCGGGCCGGTTGGTGTCGCGTGTTGAGATCGGCCGCGGGTGGTGATTGTTGAGCGACGGCTGAACTCGCCCACCACATGCTCCGGCTGGGCCGGCGTTCGCACGTGGCCGTCGCACCGCAACTGCGCGGCGACGTGCGCTACCTTGCGAGGTTGTGAAAATGTCGAAAGCGACTTCGTGAACGGAGTCACAAGGTCTACGCTGAAGCCGTGGCAGACAAAGAAGAGCGGAGAATTCCAGAGGCTTCCGTAGCCCGGCTACCCATCTATCTGCGCTGCCTGTCCGAGTTGACCGAGACCGCAGTGGCCACTGTTTCCTCCGTCAGTCTCGCCGAGCTGGCGGGCGTCAACGCAGCAAAGGTTCGCAAGGACCTCTCCTATCTCGGTAGCTACGGCACCCGAGGCGTGGGCTACGAGGTGGAATACCTCACCCATCAGATCCGCCTCGAACTTGGTCTGACCCAGGATTGGCCTGTTGTTGTCTGCGGCATGGGAAACCTTGGCCAGGCGCTTGCGAACTACGGCGGTTTTGGCAGTCGTGGCTATCCCATTGGTGGATTGATCGATGCTGACCCAGCCAAGGTTGGGACCGAGTTGCACGGGCACACCATCCACCACATCGACGACCTTGACCGGGTCGTCGAAGAGAGTGGTGCCACCATCGGCATTCTGGCCACGCCGGCAGAGGCAGCCCAATCCGTGGTGGATCGCATGGTCGAAGCTGGACTCAAGTCCATTCTCAACTTCGCACCATCCATCGTGTCCGTACCTGAGGGCGTGAGCCTGCGAAAGGTCGACCTTGCCATCGAACTCCAGATCCTGAGCTTCTATCAGGGACGCAGCGAGCAGGATCTGACGCCACCGATCGTGTCCCGGTGAACCATGGGAACCATTGATGAACAGCTCTATCCGATCAACCTTCGCCTACGGGGGCGTCGCGTCCTTGTCGTTGGAGGAGGAGCGGTCGCCGAAGAGAAGCTGCGAACACTGCTGCCGTGCGAGGCGCGTATCGACGTCGTTGCACCGTCCATCCGTGAATCGATAACCCGCATGCCCGGCGTCGCCGTTCACCAGCGAAGGTATCGAAGCGGCGAAGTCGGTCTGTATCGCATCGCCATGACCGCAACGGACGATCCTGGCGTCAATCGGCAGGTGTTTGACGAAGCCGAAGCGGCCGGTGTGTGGGTCAACAGCGCGGATGACCCTGACAACTGTGCGTTCACGCTCCCGTCGCGCGTTCGGCGAGATTCGCTGCTTGTGACCTTTTCCACAAGAGGTCGCAGCCCGGCGATGTCAACCTGGCTTCGCCGCCGATTTGACGAGGAATTTGGCCCCGAATACGACCAGTTGATCGACCTGCTGGCCGAACAGCGGATGCATCTGCGAGAAACTGGACAGAAAGTTGCGCCGACCAGTTGGCAAACGGCCCTCGATTCAGGGATGCTGGAGCTGATCAGAGCGGGCCAGATCGACGAGGCCCGCGAACTGCTTGTTCACTGCCTCAACGTCGACACCCCCCAAGGCTGAAGTCACCCCTCCACATGTCTCTCGTCATTCTCGGTATCAACCACCGCAACGCTCCCCTTGAGCTGCTTGAACGAATGACCATCCCGGCTGCCCTGGTTCCGAAGGCGCTTGCTGACCTGGCGGGTCGTTCCTACGTGAGCGAGGCGGTGCTTCTGTCGACGTGCAATCGCACCGAGGTCTACGTCCACGCGGAGAAGTTCCATGGTGCCTATCAGGACGTCCGGGACTTCATGGCGCAGTTCTTCCAGGTTGCCCCCGAGGATTTCGCTGATCACCTCTACGTCTTCTATGGCAACGAGGCAGTCGAACATCTCTTCCGAGTTACGGCCGGACTTGATTCTGCGGTTCTGGGCGAACATGAGATTCAGGGTCAGGTCAAGCACGCCTGGGAAACCGCTCAGGAGGAAGAGGTGGTGAGTCGAACGCTCAACGACGTCTTCCGTCACGCACTTGAGGTTGGAAAGCGGGCCCGTACCGAAACCGAGATCGGTCGCCACGTGACCTCGGTAAGTCAGGCAGCGGTTGTTCTCGCACAGGAGCACCTCGACAGCCTTGAGGGTAGGCAGCTCTTCGTTCTCGGCGCTGGTGATATGGGAGGCGGAATGACAGCCGCAGCCGCATCTGCTGTCCACGGTCTCGGTGACCTTGTGGTGGCCAGCCGCACCTGGGCTCGGGCTCAGGACCTCGCCGAGCGTTTCGCTGGACGCGCCGTGCACCTTGATGAAGTTGACTCTGAACTGGTCAACGCTGATGTGGTGTTCACCTCCACGTCGGCAACCTCCTACATGATCGAATACGGCCAGATGGTTGACGTGATGGAACGCCGGAATGGGCGCGAACTCCTCATTGTGGATATCGCCATGCCCCGCGACGTTGACCCGGCAGTGCATGACATCACCGGCGTGACGGTGCTCGACATGGGTGCCGTTGAGGCACACACCGCTGCTGGCAGACAGAGCCGCCTCGGTGAAGTGGACCGGGTCCGAACCATCATCGAGACCGAAGTGTTGCGCCACGAACAACAGCAGTCGGTGCGCGAAGCAGCGCCACTCATCTCCTCGTTCCGAGGTCGCGCCGAGGAGATCAGGTCCGGCGAGATGGAACGTTTCGATACTCGCCTGGCGTCGCTTGACGACGAGCAGCGCGAAGTTGTTGAGGCCCTCACTCGCGGCATCATCGGCAAGCTGATGTTCGAGCCGACGGCCAAGCTCAAAGAGAGCGCGGACTCGCCGCGTGGTGATCGTCTCGGCTCGGCGTTGCGTGAACTCTTCGACCTCTGAGACGACCATCCGCATCGCTACCCGCGCCAGTGCTCTGGCGCTGTGGCAGGCGCATCACGTGGCTGACCTTCTTCGCGCGCAAGCCGACGTGCAGGTGGAATTTGTTGGGCTGACCACCACCGGCGACCAGCGCACCGATGTTCCCATCTCGGTCATTGGTGGCAAAGGCGTGTTTGTCAAAGAAGTGCAGGCGGCGCTTCTCGATGGGCGAGCTGATATAGCGGTGCACTCCGCCAAGGATCTGCAGGCTCTGACGCCCGAAGGCCTGGTCATTTGTGCGGTGCCTGAGCGCGGGGACCCTCGTGATGTGCTGATTGGCTCTTCGATTGAGGAGTTGGCAGCGGTCGCAAATCCCACGGTTGCCACCGGTTCAGCCCGCCGACGAGTGCAGGTCCAGCATCTGCTCGCCCAGGCGAACGTAACTGCGACATTCGCCGAGCTGCGCGGAAGGATTGAAACCCGGCTGGAGAAGAGTGCCGGTTTCAACGCAATTGTGATGGCATCTGCAGCGCTTGAGCGACTCGGGCTCACGGTTGAGAAGGTGCACACCCTCAGTGTCGACGAGATGGTGCCGCAGGTGGGTCAGGGGACGCTGGCGGTCGAATGTCGCGCCGATGACGCTGACATTGCTGCGCTGATGTCATCGATTGACCACGCACCAAGCCATCGGCTGTTGGATGCTGAGCGAGGCTTTCTCCTGGAGTTGGGTGGCGACTGCGATCTTCCCGCCGGTGCCCACGCAACGTTTGCAGAGAATGATGAGATCCGGGTTACTGGCGTGATGAGTGATATGGACGGCGCCAACCTTGAGCGCGCAACTCATCAAGGCACCAATGGCCCGGAGGTCGGTGCCGAAGTTGCCCGCCGGGTGATGCGAAATCGTCCTTCGGAGCCGCGCGGATAGGCCGAGGAACGAGGACGGTCCGGCGGCTCCCTGAGGCTCAGGCTGCCAAACAGAGCCGTTCTTCATCGGTAGGCGGCGAGGTCCGAACGTCCTGCGTCGAGCTGTCAGCTGAGCCCCCTCGCACCGCTGAATCCGGGGTTGGGCCGTATCGCCTGTGCCCCACTTGTTGATGTTCGCCATACTGGAGAAATGAGGACGCAGACGGCAATGCACATCCCACCTGTTGGAGATGTGCCGCATGACCCGCAGTTCCGTTACCGTTTTCGAGTGGAACACTCTCTCAGTAGTCACCCGTTGCTTTCGTTGAAGAGCGTTGCCGGGCGGGTCTGGCTGTCCGAGCTTCCTGATGTCGACGCAGACCGCGCCGTTGGGGCCATGTACGGAGGCGGCTACGGCTCCTGTGACCGTCT
>Ga0209828_1000534_pt1 | contig 35978 bp, 38 predicted proteins | sample MaitaG_FD_187429 | JGI IMG/M metagenome (GOLD analysis project Ga0209828, IMG submission 187429) | Marine algal microbial communities from Maine, USA - Maine_Asex2 metaG (SPAdes) (version 2) | ecosystem: Host-associated > Algae > Red algae > Unclassified | place: Maine, USA | collected 2015-01-05
CCATTCCGTACAGCTGGAACGCTTCGTATGGCGCACGGTTGGGCGTCATGCCACTCGGTGGCACCAACGACGACATCCGTTGGGTCGAGGTGGACCCGATGTTCATCTTCCATGGCACCGCGGCCTACCGAGATGGCGACAACATCGTGCTGCACGCCTCGAAACTGCCCGACTTCTTTGACCGCTACGACGGCCTCGACGGGCCGAGTCTGCTTACCAAGTGGACGATCAACACCGGGGCGGCCGATCTGTCGGTGACCGAGGATCTGCTGCATGATTTGCCGCTCGATTTGCCGTCCTACGACCGGCGCTACCTGACCCAACCGCTGCGCGATGCCTACTACGTGACTACCCAACAGACGAACGACGGCAACGTCTGGTTCGAGGGAATCATCGGGTACAACTTCGCCTCCGGCTCACTCGATCGCTGGATCAGCGGCCCTGACCTGCAACCGAACGAAGCGCTCTTTGTACCCGAGTCGGAAACGGCGGGCGAAGGCGAAGGCTGGCTGTTGAGTTATGCCTGGGACCGCACGGTCGACCGGTCTGAACTCGTGATACTCGACGCCACCAATTTGGCATCGGGCCCGGTGGCGTCGATCGAGTTGCCACAGCGAGTGCCGTTCGGCTTCCACGCCGCGTTCCATCGCTAAGCCTTTGATTGAGGAACCAGAAAGCGATCAGCTAGCTGTAGCTGCCAGAGGCGTCGTCTCGTGCGCCAGCTCGTCGAAGTCGATGATGTTGAGATCGGCGAGATACCCCGGAGCGATCACACCGCGATCGGGCATGCCGTACACCAGAGCTGTGTCCTGGGTCATCTTGTGAACGACGAACTCGAGCGACATGTTTGGACCTTTGACGCGGTCGCGGGTCATATAGGCCAGCATGTAAGTCGAAGTTCCACGAGTGCTCCGGTGCAGGATGCGTCCGTCGATCATCACGACGGTGCCGGCCTGGGCGTCGACGTTGATCGCTGGCCGGAGTTTGCCAACCGGTTCGCCAGCACGGGTCGCATCGGCGAGGACACGGTGGCTGCCTGGGATGAGCAACGTGCCGCCGTTGCGTTCGTCGATTTCGGTGAGTCGACCTACGCCAGTTCCGACCGTAGTTGGTTCGCCCGCCGTGGTCGAAGTGCGTGACAGAATCGGGACATGCCTGACTACGCAGCCGTCGACTCGGATCTGCTGGCACGGCTCGGCGAGATCTGTCTGGCTTTGCCCGAGGCCTGGACCGAGCCAGCGTGGACGGGACATCGGTTTCTCATTCGCAAACGCAACTTCGTGCACGTCTTTGCGATGCACAACAAACGCGGCGGCATCGATACGCTGCTGAGTTTCCGTTCATCTGACGAAGAACGAGAAGTGTTGATCGCCTCAGGCCACCCGTTCTACCGGCCTGGCTGGGGCACGGACACGATTGGCATGGTCCTGACCGCCAGCGTCGATTGGCAAGAGATCGAGGAACTCATGATCGAGAGTTACTGCATCCTTGCCCCAAAGAAACTCGTCGCCCGGCTCGACCGGCCTGACCTGCCCGAGTAACGGCGCGCCGCCTGCACTAGTTCTGGAACGTGAGAGAATTCTCGGCGAGCCAGTCGAGTTCGACATCCCAACCGTCGGGGGCCGACATCGGCCGCAGCACGAATTTCGACATGCCTGCGTCGATGTGGCGCTGGAGCAAGCCTGCGAGTTCATCGGCGCCAAAGGGAACAATGTCGGTGCGATCGGCGTCGGTCTTCTGCATCAAGCGAGCGATCATATGGTCCTCAAGTGGGCGGCGTGAGTACGGAATGCTGATTCCGAAGTGGTCGTCGTCGATCGACCGGCCCGCCTCACCAGCGGCGGTTTGAATAGTCGCCATATGTGACGCAGCCTCGGCCGGTGTAGCTCGAGAACCGAGCCAGCCGTCGGCGTGGGTGCCGGTGAGTTGCAGCGCCCGCGGCCCGTTGCCACCGAGCCATATCTCGAGCGGATCTTGAACCGGCGGCGGTCCAACGGTGATGCCGTCATAGGTCCAGTCGCGGAGTTCGGCTGTTACGGCTTCACCCGCCCACCAGGCGCGACACAGTTCGATGGTGCGAGCCACGCGGTTCGTGCGATCCATGCCCGTCGTTCCAAGCGCAGCCCGCTCCTTGGTGCTGCCGATACCGGGCATAAATGCCAACAAGAGTCGCCCGCTCGTGAGCCGGTCGAGGTGAGCCAGCTCCTTGGCGAGCAGCAGAGGGTTGCGGCCAGCCACCACGACATTGGTGCCGAGCTTGAGTCGACATGTTCGAGCGCTTGCGACAGCAAGTGCAAGCTTTGGCTCGATCACCGGTGACATAGGCGTATCGGAGAGCCAGACGGTGTCGAAGCGACGAGCCTCGAGTCCGTCGATGAACTGCGCGAACTCATCTGGGTCAGCGGGCGTATTGTTCGTCGCTACGGCGATACGGATCTTCACGCCACCAGCATCGCCGATCAGGCCAACCAGATCTTCATTGTCGCCGAGGTCGGCCCCGCTGCGTCGAGCGGCGGCGCTCACACGAACAGCTGCTCACAACCGGTTCCATCGAGCATCGCGTCGACGCGGGCCCGGTCGGTATTGCTGAGCTCGGTGTACGCATCGCGCAACCAGTGCAGGCACTTGCCCTGGTAGCCGAAGGGTGCCTGACGGTACTCGCGGCCATCGACCTCGCACACGACCTCGTCAGCACCCGACGTGAGGGCCAGCCCATTGGCCACCAGGAACGGCGCATAGGTGCGGCCGCACTCGGCGAGAAGGTCGCCAATTGCAGGGTCAAGATTGTCGATCGAGGCCCACCCGTCGTCGCCCTCAACCGGCAGCCAGGACAGGTCGTCGGCGCGCTCGACCCAGCGGATCACTTTGGGCGCTTCGTCGACAGCGATCTGCATCGATGTCGGGTCAAACTGGACGAGCTGGGTGAGCTGCCCGAAGATCCCGAAGTCGCCGCGGCCTGGCCGATCGCCGAGCAGGAAGTCGCCGCGTGTGAAGCGCGCTTGCATGATCGCGAGCACGCGTCGGTACGAGTCTTCGATCAGTGGCGTGTTCCACTCGGTCGAGCCGACCAGAGCTCGCCGGCTGATCTGGCGCTGCGTAATGAAGTCGTAGCCCTTCTGCGCCTGGTCAGAGTCGAGTTGCAAGTTGCTACCGAGCGGAAGCAGCTTGCCTGCCTTGTCAATGTCGGGCTCGTACGCCCAGCGGTAGTGGTACATCATCTTGGTGACCCACTCGTCGCCGAAGTCCTCGATGAGCATGTCGATGAACGCGAGCGCAGGGTCGCTGGGCACGACGCTTCGCTCGGCACGTTCGGTTTCGAGTCGCATGATCTGTGGCGACGAATCAACCGTGACGTCGTCGTAGCCGTCGCCAGTATCGCTGGGATACGCGACGACCGGAATGATCGGAACCGGGGCAGCAGGAAGGTCGTCCCACTTCGAACCCTTCGGCACCCACCGGAAAGGGATCTGGCGATAGCGCAGCACGGCGCGCACCTTGCGGGTGTACGGGGACCAGTATTGGCCGGCCAAGACGATGGGATGTGAAGTGTTCATGCTGCTCCTTGGTGCATCCAGGCGACGAGCCGATGTTCGATTCTGCTCGGTCGGTGCGAGTCGCCGCTATTCGCAGGTAGTTAAAGACCGCGCGGTTGGCCTCGAAATGCACTCGCCAAACGATAGTCGCCGGCGCCAATCAATTGCCAGTTGAACACGCACTAAAGTACGGTTGAGGCATGCCCCGATACGGAACGCTGAACGAGTCATACATCGCTACGTGGTTCACACGCGACGAGCCCGGCGGGCCGATGTGGGCCCTCAACCTCATGAAGTACCGCGAGCGAGCCGAGTATGTCGACGGCCGCACGTCGACGATCAGCGGCATCGAAGCTGACAACGAATACGCGCCACACGAACACCTCCGCAAGGTCGGTTCGCGCCTCATCATGATGGCCCCCGTGGTGCACCAACTCGTCGGCGACAGCCATGTGTGGGATCGCATCGCGATCGCCCAGTATCGCAATCGCATGGCCATGATCGAGATGTCATCGAACGCCGACTTCCAGAAGGACGAAGATCACAAGGAGGCGGGCATGAATTTCACGATCGTGATGGCCGCGTTCCCGGCCGGCGATGATCCAGTCCCCCCGCAGGAGTCAGGTGTCGATGACGATCGGCTCCTGCTCCTGCAGGTCGTGGGTGATGCCGGAGCGGTCGACATCGCGGAGGGGGTCCAGAGCGTGCGGATTGGCCGCTTCATGATCGAGGACCGAATCATCGGCGACGATCGCACCTTCGCCGAGGCCCGCTACGACCTCATCCCCCAAGAGGTTGCCGATCAACTCGTCGCGAGCGGGTCCAAACACAGCGATACCGACTACGTGGTCATCGCCGACCCAGCGCTCGACGACATCGCTCGTTCGCTTACTGACACAAGCAAGGTGCTGTTCTGATGCAGATCCTGCGCACCTCTGAAGCCGATGCGGCCCAGATCCTCGGCAGCATCGCCGACTATCCGAGTGGCAGCCGTCTCCTCACGATCCCCGCTGCCAATGAAGCCGATGACGGCCAAGACCTCCGTGTGCATCTCGTCGACGCTGGCGACCCGAACGCTCCCGTGGTCGTGTTCTTGCATGGCAATCCGTCGTGGTCCTACATCTGGCGTTACCAGATCGCGGCTGCCGTGGCAGCGGAGCATCGGGCCCGCGGTGCGCCATTTGCGCGTACTGGCCGCCAGCGTGCGGTCTCCACATTCGTTGGCGGGTTGGCTTGGCGATTCTTGGTGAGAGCCGAACGCCCACCAGATCGAAGAGGGCAAAAGTAGCGAGGGTTTGGCCGTGGGTGTCGGTGGTGTGTTCGGTGATGTCGAGTTCGGTGGTGCTGCCGAGGATCTCGTCGAGAGTGAACGTGGCGGCTCGTTCGGTTGAGACGATGACTTGGTACCGAAGGTGGTGTGTTGGTCTGAGACGTGGGTGTAGGAAGTGATTCCTTCGTCGACGAAATACCGCGACAGCTTCCACGCGCTGAGTGACTTGCCTTCTCATCGTTAGCCACCAAACGATTCAAGAGCAGGGCTGCTCTAATTCACCGGCCGATACCCAGTTGAACAAGACGCAGTGGTCAGGCTCGACTCCATCGACCTTTCACCCTAGACGGGTTCGTACTGATGCTGTTTACGACGTGATCTGGTCGTAGTCGAGCACCAGATACTTTGCAGGACGTTCCCCCTCGACACCTTCGTCACTCATCAGAATCAGTCGGCGCTCTCCTTGTAGTTCGACCGAGTCGATCGACTCGACATTATTCAGGTTGATGATTCCGGGAAGGTTGAGTCGAGATGCCGCAGCGTCGGGCTCGCCACTCCACGACCACAACTGCGAAACATCGTCACCCGATGCAGTTTCGACTTCGTTGACGATGATGAAAGCATCGAGGACGGGGTCAAAGCTCAGAGCACGGATTCCGCCACCATCCAGATTGAGAAACACGGGCGGCGAGAATCGAGGCGCGGCGCCTCGTTCGAACACATCCTCCGTGTTTTCGATTGCAACGACCATCGATTGCCCCGCAGGTACTGGCTGGCGAAAGCCCAGCACCAATTGACCCGACTGCGGATCGAGGGCCAGGCCTTCGATATTGAGCGACCTGAAGTCGACATCCTCTCCGGCAAGCTCACCTACCAACTCGATCAGGCGGGGCGAGTTCGTGAGGTCATCGCGAAGGTTCTGGTAGGTGCGAACATTTTGGATCTGGTCTCCATCTATGTTGAACCGGAGGAGCTGCTCGCGATCTTCACGTCTCTCGCCGTCGTTGTTCGTGGAGTGCGACGTGATGGCGTAGATCGACCCGTCGGCGTCGATGGATAAGCCCTCGAGGTCGTTGAGTTCGCCGTCGAACGATTGCGTGAGCTGAAAGTCGAGACCTCGATCTTCCCGAAGGGTTCCATCGTCGTTGAATGACACGATGCTGATGGCACGATTCGCTTCGTCCTCGACGACCAACAGACGACCGTCGGCTAACTGTTGCACCGCCGATGGCTCGAAGATGTCGTCGAACTCGGAAATGCCGAGGTTCTGAAGGGCTACCTCGTCGTCTCCCAGACCTGGTATCACGACGGGTGCCAGACCGGTGACAACGAAGGACAGCACGGTAAGCAGCAACCCCCACCGGAACACGGTGTAGGAAACGTTGAGCAGCTTGAATTTGCGATTGGCCATCTGCCCGAGCCAATAGAGCTGATCGGTCATCTTGTTGTAGACGTCGTTGCGGTCCTCGAGCATGGTCACCATCTGCTCGCGGTATTCGTCACGAGACAGCCCGGCAAGGTCACTGAACACCAGCATGTTCAGTTCGTCGTCGTCGGAGGCATGTCGACTGTGCAGTACGAAGCGGTTGAGGTCCGAAGGCCTGGCTTCGCCTTGTCGGACCGCCCCGAACCATTTACGCAATGTGGCAAAGAGATTCAGGTCCTCGGGCGAGGCGGCCAGTAGGGCGTAAATGATCGATGTGGCGGCGGTGACCAGGAAGATGACGGCAGGGACGAGGATGCCGGCGGAGGGCTCGAAGAAGAGCGCTCCCGAGATGACCAGCGCGGAGATGATCAAGCCATTGATCGAGATCATGATGTTGGCCTTCATCGCTGCAAGAGCGATGAGATCCAGTTCGGCGCGATAGACGCTGCGAAAGAGTGTGTCGACCGCTTTGGACGAACCCAGTTTTTTGGCCTTGGCTGGGCTCTTGGCTTTGTCCTGTTTAGACACGCTCACCTCGGGAAAAGACCGTCCCGTGTATGTCGCATGGAGCACACTAGCAGCGCAGCCTACGTGGATCAGCGTTGTCAGAGTTCGCATGCCCCGTGATGAAGGTCTCATCGATGCAGAGCCCGCTCTGCTATCCGTCTTTGTACTCATATACGCCAGCATGGGACTTCAGTCCCGAAGATTCTCAGCTTGCCGCCCGGAGCACGCGAAGCGCCATCCACGGCTTCCTCGCACTCGAACACTTCACCGGCACGCTGTTCGGCCGCTAGTTGCGCTTGGCTGATGTGACTGCCGAGCGCATTTGTTCAAGGGTCGGTCATGGGGGCGTCTGGGCGCCGGTTCATTGATCGCCTGGTTGGTACAGTTCGATGGCGATGACCGAGGCAGCGACCACTCAGCAGTCAGACGAGCCGCCCATCGATGGGCGTGTCGCTCGGCGTCGGCGCAACCTTGACGCGGTGCTCGATGTTGTGCTCGAGATGTTCGCTGAGGACATGATGTTCCCGTCGATCGAGCAGGCCTCGAAGCGATCCGGGCTGTCATTGCGATCGCTGTACCGTTACTTCGCTGATCCTGGCGAGTTGGTCGAAGCAGCGATCAAACGCAGCCAGGCCCAAGCCGCTGAACTGACCCACCTTGCCCGCATCGGCGAGGGTCCGTTTGCAGGACGACTCGACGACTTTGTCTCCATGCGGCTGCGGCTCTACGAGGCAAACGGATCGATGTTCCGGGCGACCATCCACAACGCGGCCCACCACCCGCGTGTTCGTGATGAGATGCACAAGAACCGTCAGCTGCTCCGCCAACAGTTCGAGCGCCAATTCGGTCCCGAACTGGCGGCGCTGCCTGCGCGGGCGCGCATGTCGGCGCTTGAGGCCGGGAACGCTCTGACGCAAGTTGATTCGCTCGATCTGCTGCGACGGGTTCGCAACCTGACGGCCGCGGAGGCTGAAGCGGTGTTACACGATGCGCTAACGGCGCTGCTCGCTCCCCATTCCTTCCGCTGACGAGCCCGGGCGCTGAGTTGCTACTCAAGCACTGACATGTCGGCCAGCCGCCAAGTGGCGAGCGTAGCTCTCGTGATGCGCCGAACCAGCACGATTTCTGCCGTCATCATCCTGTTGCTGGTGGCGAGCGCCTGCGTCGTGTCCGGGATAGCCGGCGCCGAAGACGTCACTCGTTAGCTGCACCGTCGCAGTGTTATCCGTAGCTGGCTTGCTGATCCTGCTCGGCCGGGTCAGCTTCGGAGATGAGCTGCGCACGTTCACCAGCTCGCGCCGCAGCGGCGACGCCACGGCGGGAAATATTGCGAGGTGGATAGCCAGCTCGTGCTCGCTCTTCGTCTGTTTCGCCACCCCAGATTCCGTGTTCGCGGTTCAGGCGCCCCGCCTGTTTACATGCCGCTGCAATGGGGCAGTTGGCGCAATAGCTCTTGGCGATGGCCTCCCGTCGGGTCCTGCGCCCTTCGCGCTCGCCGGGCTGGTCAAAGAACAGATGCGTCTTGTTGGCGCAGAGCGCTTGGCTCTGCCATTCGGGTGCAGCATGGATCGAGGGCGAACTCGGGGGGACGATGCCAATTGACAAAGCAATCTCTTTCGACGGTTGTACCTAGTGATTCGACGCGCCGGGGCACCAGGGATGCAGGTTTAGCCGTGACGTGAGTCTCATCGCTGAACTGTGAACAATCGCTCCATCTGGGAATTAAAAAGCATCAATCAGGCACCAAGACGATTGGGCCGTCCGGCCGTGCCTATGACCCTCTGCACCATTACGTTTTGTGTAGATCGCATCTCGATCGCTCTCCAGCGAAGTGATTCGAAGCCGCCGAGCAAGGGAACCGACATGACAGCACAGCAAACAAGCGCATCAACCAGCTTGCAGGGCAAGTCTGTTCTAATCGCTGGCGCGACCGGCGGTCTGGGATCTGCCATCGCCGCCAACCTTGCCGAACGGGGCGCCTCCCTGACCCTCGTCTCCCGAGATGCCGACCGCCTGCAGTCCCTGGGTGTGCCCGGCCGTCGGGTGGCTCTCGACTTGCGGGTCCCAGAATCCTGTGACGCCGCGATCAAAAGCGCAGTCGAGCACGCTGGAGGCTTAGACGTCGTTGTCAACGCGGTTGGAGTCGTCGCGTTTGGGCCAGTCGAAGAACTCTCAATCGACGCCATGGAAGAGCTCTTCTTGACCAACTCGTTCATCCCCATCATGCTGGCCAAGTCGGCGCTCGGCGTGCTGAGTGAGGGCGGAGCGATCGTAAATATTTCGGGAGTGATCGCCGAGCAGAACCTGCCGGGCATGGCGGCCTATGGAGCCTCCAAGGCAGCGACCCGGTCCTTCGGTGAGGCACTACGCCGCGAGGCACGCCGCCGCAAAATTCGAGTGATCGATACCCGACCTCCGCACACGGAGACCGGCCTGGCCAACCGGCCAATCGAGGGCCAGGCTCCCAAGATGCCAACCGGCCTCGACCCGGCCGATGTGGCGGCAACAATCTGCGATGCGATCGCAGGTGACACTTCCGACCTGCCAAGCACTGCGTTCTCACAGTGATGAGTGTCTCGGTGGCGAGCGCTGGCCGCAAAGCGCGATCACGTTGAAATGGCCGTAGAGAGAGCATCGAAGAGCTGCGTGGTGTGCGGCCGAGCGTTCACGTGGCGTAAGAAATGGGCTCGCGAGTGGGACAACATCCGTCACTGTTCTCAACGCTGTCGGCGAAGTGGGGTCACTCCACTTGACCAAGCCCTGCAAGACACGATCGTGGCGCTTCTTGAGGAGCGAGCCCGGGCTGCGACCATCTGTCCGTCGGAGGTCGCTCGCGCCGTTGCTGGATCGCATGGCACTGACGGCGAGGACTGGCGGCACCTTATGGAGCCAACGCGTGCGGCGGCTCGGCGACTCGTCGTTTCCGGCGACGTCGTGATCACGCAGAAAAGCCGCGTCGTCGATCCCTCAACCGCCAAGGGTCCAATACGCATTCGCCGGGTGCGCCCTTGAACCGAACCACTGCCCGTGTTTACGTCCCGCCAGCTACTACGGAACGATCGAAGGGTGCGGACAGGCCGCTGGGCGAGGGAAGTCTCCTAACCTGCCCGCAAGTTAGCGAGTAGTGCTAAACGGGCTATGTACCTCTCGTACTACCGAACGTTATCTGGTACAGTCATGACATGGCGCTCGCAATCTCATTCGAAGATGTTCCCCCAGCACCGCCCAGAATGGACCGGGCGGCAGTTGAACAGGCGCGACTCGTTCGGCTGGCGCGAGACCACCTGGCATCGAGTGAACTGTCGATCGACTACGACGGACTGGCAGCGGGTCGGGCTTCCAGCGTGCTGGCAGCTCGTCAGTGGGTGAAGCGCCACCGCAGCGCCGGGCGCATGTTCGTGGTCGACCACGGTGGTCGCACGCTCGTGCCTTCGTTCCAACTCGACGAGATCTTCGACCTTGATCCGCGAGTAGCAGCTGTCGTTGAACGTCTGAGCGAGTTCGACATGTCGGGTTGGGCGATGTGGCAGTGGTTTTGCGCTCACAATCCGTGGATCGATGCCCGACCGATCGACGTAATTGGTTCGCCCGAGCTCGACAAAGCGGTCAGCGGCCTCGTTGGTGGTTGAGCGCCCGTGCGGGCGATCCGACTGTCCTATTCTTGATCCCCGCAGCCTCGACCGAAGACGTCTGCGCGTGGTCGGCTGGCCGGCCGGTGCCGAGCGCTTTCGGGCCACGCAGCTCCGCTACGCCGACACCGTCTTCACCCCCGAGGGGCTTGGCCGGGGCCGCTTCTCACCGCTGGCGGCCCGGTCGCACACCTATGTCGCCGAGCAGCAATCTGCGGCCCTGCTCGAGTCAGTACTGCACGAGGCGAACGGCCCCAACCCTCGTATCTACCGAGCGCAGCTGTCACAGCACGGTCTGGTGCGCGTCCGATTTAGTGCCGAGGTCGTACTGCTCGATCTTCGCGACGACGCTCTGGCGGCGCTCGACGTCGAGCCCGCGGCGCTGACCGATGCACCGGCGCTTCACTATGGCTGCACGCGCCAGGTCGCCGAGCACTTGGCTGGCGCCAAGGCCAGCCATGGCTTCGTGTGGACTTCACGCCAGGGTCGCATGCATGCCGAACGCAACAGCGACGGGCTAGCAGCTGAGGTGCTACAACACCAGCGACTCGACGTTGCCGCTGTCTATCGCCCGGATATGCCAAGGCGAACGCGCGTGATGGACACCACACTGCTGCTCGACAACAAAAATGAGCCGACGCGTTTCGTTCGCGAGCTTGCCAACCTGCTGCGCATCGCAATCCTGTAGCGCTTCGCTCCCTAGTGCCGTTGCGCTCGTCGTTGTCGGCAAGCGGCGTGAGCAGACGAATTACCCAAGTCTTGGGGCTGCCCTAGCTCCCCGGCGTCACGTCGGTGACCGTGAGTAGCGTGTCGCGGCCCCAAGGAGCATCGCCGGAATCAAAGGTTGTGCGCACCTCAACGCTTCGAAGGAATCCGGAAGACGTGTCGAGGCGAGCCACGACCTCGCGCTCGATAGACATCTGGCTCGCTGACGCAGTTACGTTCCCCATATCGGCCTCATCACGCGACAACCCAATGGCCGCGAGGTAGAGCTCGACCATCTCATCGAGCGACGTTGCCGGGGTCATTACCGTGCTTGCGGTCAGGACCGCACATCCCGTGTCATCGGCATCGGCCTGAAGTAGGAGCGTGGTCTCGGCAGTCAGTACAGGCGGCGTGCTAGCGATCGGATTCTGGAGAGTGTCTGCGACGACGATGGGGTCCGTCGTAAATTCCTCCCCTTCGAGTAGGTGCAACGCTCGCGGCGCCCTATTCAGGAGTAATAGGCCTGCTGCCTCGAAACGAATCCCGATGAGGCGAACGAAGACGCTCTCGGCATCCAAGCTGCGTTCGACGACGACCGCTTCGAACGCCGACACCCATTCGTTGGTCACAGCAGCGTTGTTGAGCGGCGCCGACGGAGGGCTCCATATCCAGTCAGGTATCGGCCCGTACTCGACGGCAATCGAAGCCTCGTCGAATTTTGCGTCACGAAAAAGTTGCTCAGCACTTCGCGGGAGCGCCATGACGTCCATCAGTCGGCCACTCTCCAGCCAGGTCAGGCGGTCGCCCTGCTCAGAGACTCGCAACGAAGCCAACGTCGGCTCTTCGATTTCTGCACCCTGCCCGGTCAGATCGGTGAATTCGATCTGGTAGAGCCGTTCGGCGCCATCGGCCCACAACGGCTGGAACGTCACCGCTCTCGCAGCTCCGGCCGCACAACCGTCCGATGGTGGGGCCGGTTCGGGCGTCGCAGTCGGCTCAGGCACAGCAGACGGCTCGGGCACCGAGGTCGCTGTCGACACTGGCACCGCAGTTGCCGTTGCTGGTTCCGCATCGGCACTCGAGGCAGCGGTTTCAGTTGCCGCAGCAGGTCCGTCCTCAGACTGGGACGAGGGCGATCCTGCACAGGCCGAAACCACAAGCATCAGCGTGAGCACCGGCGCAGCAACGGACCAAGCTCGCCGCAGCGACAGGCGAGGCGTCGGTGCCGGGCTCTTGATGAATGTCGACCTGGGATGAGTGGTACGCGTTTGTGACACACCTCCACCGTAGAGCGCGGCGCACCGAGAGCTTTCACCGCTGCTCAGTGAGCACCGCTCTGGCTTGGCGGGGCCTTCAAGCAACCCGGGTTGCCGGTCCAGTTCCGCTGAAATGGACCGGGTTGAGACGAGGGGCTCAACTAGTTCCCCGGGTCGAAGGAGAGGTGTAGTTCGGCAGGGCCCCAGATGCCAACACCGTCGGGCTTCCAGATCGGCTCGCCGACAGTTTTGAGATTGGGCATTCGCTGAGAGAGCACGGTGAGCGCCTCTTGCATTTCGGCGCGAGCCAGGTTGGCGCCCATGCAGTAGTGGGCACCGAATCCGAGGGTCAGGTGACTTGCACCGGTGCGTTCGGCGGTGATGTCGAAGTCCATCGGATTGTCGAACTCATCGCTGTCGATGTTCGCCGCAACGAAGCTGGGAAAAACCAGCGTTCCTGCAGGGAAGAGCACGTCGCGGTATTCGATGTCTTCCGACGCGATGCGGCCCGTTCCACGAACGGCGCCGAGATAGCGGAAGCTCTCCTCGGTTGCCCGGGCGGCAAGAGATGGATCAGCGGCAAGTGCGGCCCATTGATCCGGATGATCGGCGAAGACGGCCAGCGCGCACGCCAGCTGGTTTCTGGTCGTGTCGGTGCCGGCAAGGATGACGGCCTCGGTCATCATGATCAGCTCGGTCGGGGACAGCTTGTCGCCTTCTTCTTCGGCAGCGATCAGGTCACTCAGCAGATCGTCGCGGGGATCGCCACGGCGCTCGTCGATCAGATTGAGAACGTACGCGTCGAGGTCCGCGCTGGCATCCATGATCGCGTCGATGTGTTCGCCCATGTCGGCGTTAAAGACCTGGAAGATCGTCGTTGCCCAGTGGCTGAACTGCTCCCAGTCTTGCCGAGGTGCACCCAGAACCTCGCAGATGATCGGGATCGGGTACGGCTCACACACGTCGCCAACGAACTCGCAGGTGCCAGCTTCAGCGATTTGATCGACGAGCTCGTTCATGACCTCGCGCATGAACGGGCGGACCCGGTCTGCGGCCCGGGGCGTGAATGCGCTGCTGACCAATCGACGTAGGCGGGTGTGGCCCGGGCCCTCCATGGCCAGGATCGACTTGCGTTCTTGCCGCTTGAGATATCGCTCGTCGTCGATCTGATTCATCTGGGCAATCAAGCCTGCCGCCGAGTGCCACCGCTTGTCCTTGAGGACGGCAATGCAGTCATCATGGCGAGTGAGTAGGTAGCCCAGTGGGCCGCGGGCAATCCATGTTTGCTCGGCGAGCGCCTGCATCGCAGCAGCCCGACGTGGTCCAGCCTCGCCACGTGTCTCATCGATGACTGGACAATCAAGCTCAGCGGCCAGCGTCACCATGGAAACCTCTCGTTCCGCCCACACCCGTGGGCATGCAGGCAACGCTAGGGCCAAGAGACCAGCTGTTGCACCTCGTGCGCTTGAAACACGCGAACACGACCGCACGGCATAGACGACGCCCCGATCGACAATGTCTCTCCATCGCTGGACCGTGGCGAGGCCGAGTTGAAAAGGCACGCCTTCGTCGTGGCAGGCTGGCGATATGGATGACATGGTAGGCAAAGTAGGCGTAATCACCGGCGGGGCTAGCGGCATCGGGCTTGCCACAGCCACCGCACTCGCGGCTCGGGGCATGAAACTGGTGTTAGCCGACGTCGAGGCGGACCCGCTCGACGCGGCGGTCGCTGGACTGACCGATATCGGCGCCGAAGCGATCGGGGTCGTTACCGACGTGGCCGACCTCGATGCCGTGCAATCGCTCGCCGACCAAACATGGTCGGCATTTGGCGGCGCCCATTTTGTCTTCAACAATGCCGGCGTGGCCGTCAGCGGACCGATAGCGGAGATGACCCATGCGGACTGGAAGTGGACGATCGATGTCGACCTGTGGGGACCGATCCATGGAGTTGAGGCCTTCCTGCCTCGCATGATCGAACAAGGCCAAGGCGGACACATCACCAACACTGCATCGTTTGCCGGCGTTGTTCCCAACGTTGACCTGGGCGTTTATTGCGTGGCCAAGTACGGCGTGGTCGCGATGAGCGAGGTGCTCCAGCGCGAACTACGCCAGCACGAGATCGGCGTGTCGGTGTTGTGCCCGATGCGGGTAGCCACGAACATCGATGCATCGGGCCGTAATCGACAGCGTGACTACGGTGGCCCCGAATCCCAGCAGTATCCCGAGGTCGACGAAGAAGAGATGGCGGGCCGCATGATCGAGGTCGATGAGGTTGCCGAGCTGGTAGTCCGCGGCATCACCGACAATCAGCTCTACCTCTTCCCGCATCACGAAGCGCGACAATTCATCGCTAAGCGATTCGAGCGCATGGACCGCGCCTTCGACTAAACGGGATCATGATCGGGCGGGCCACGCTCAGGCCTGCTGCGCTCGTCCGACAAACCTGTCGACAGCGTTGAGCTGCGCATTGCCGATGCCGGAGGAAACGCTCGACCGGACGGCGACGTGGGCGAGATATGGGTGCGGGCAAAGCACAACATGAAGGGGCTTTTGGAACAACCCAGGCGCAACGAACGCGACGTTCGCATTCAAGCTGCCGACCGCCGTCGAACACATCGGTATATTCCGCGAGCTACGCACGCCGTATTGGGAAGGCCGAGACCGAGCTGTCAACCAGTTGTGACGAGGTCAAAGAACGTGCTGTAGAGCTGGTCGACAACAGTTGATAACTTCGGCAAACTGTGATCATGAGCGCAAACACCATGAGCTTTGCCCTGCCGGAAGCGATGAGGGCCTATATCGACGAGCGGGTTCAGTCGGGTCAGTACGGCAACACCAGTGAATATCTGCGAGACCTGATCCGACAGGATCAGGAGAACGAATCTCGTCAAAGATTGCGCTCCCTCATCGCCGCAGGCTTGGAGTCAGGCGAAGCACGGCCATTTGATAGGGCGAGCCGCGATGAACTCCGTTCCCGCTCACTCTCCGAATCTGAATGACCCAAGTCCGGCTCCGACCTTTGGCCGAACAAGACCTCGTCGATCAGACCCGGTCCTGCGCCCATGGAGCAGGACCTGACCTCGCTGAACGCTTCTTCGATACCGCCGCCGAAACCCTCCAGATTGTCGGCGACTGACCTAAGGGTGGTTCGCTCCGGATCGGCGAACTCTGCGAAATGGATGGCCTAAGAGTTCGAAGAATTCCAGGCTTCCCTGCGGGCTGGTTCTACTTCATCCGAACCGAGTTCGTCGACGTGGTACGCCTCGTCGGACTTGCCCAGGATCTACCAGCTGAACTCAACGACCTTGACTAGCAAATCAGATCAGCAACATCGATTTCGCGGCCTATCCGGGGTACAAATGCGGCGCGGATAGCGCAACACGCTGCCATCCACCTTTCGCGAGCTCATCTAGCAGCGCTCGCTTGCTGCTGTGTTCCTTCGCGATCGCGTCAACTCCTACGTCGAGGCGCCGAGACAGCGGGCCGTCTTCGACGCTGTCATGTTGTGTCGCGAGGGCTTGCGCTGCTTGAAGGTGTCGCACCGCGCGTCTGTAGTTCTTTCGTGACTTGTGGTCGATCTCGATCTCAGCAGCAACCAGGGCCCACTCGACCGCATCACCGGGGTGGTCGTCGGCTCGGCGCTCGACGAGATCAGCCCAGTGGCGCGGAGAGGCACCGAACTCAAGCGCCAATGACCAGGCGCGTTCGATTTCATCAAGATCGATAAACACCTCGATTATCGCCGCAGATGAGAACGCGGAAGCGTGCTGTTGTTTGAGGTAGCGCGGTGGCGCTCCGACCGAACCTGGCAAAGCAGAAGAAGTGCCAAGTGAGCGGAAAGGGACATCGTGTTCGTGGATGGCGAGTGCGTCTCGCAGCTCATGAACCGAGGTATCGAGTTTCGCAATAACCCGGTCCCGAGTTACCGCGGCGTCTTCGCAGTTCGCAAGAACACTGCGAACGGTCTCACGCGATGGCCGCCTCAGGAACTCCTCCCAAAACAGCTTTTCGATCTCGTCCCAATCCCCGCTACGACCGCGAATCAGGGTCGCCTTGGCCTCTCGCAGTGGGCGAATGCCTGGATGGCCCTTGTGCTCGGCCAAGCCACGGTCGGCCCAGTCCTCGGCCTCGTCAACGCGAGATACAACCTGCATCAGATCGACTAGTTCGACGTAGTCGGAAGGCCACATTTGCTCCTGGTCCTCGTAGATCTCGATCAACCGGTCGGGGTCGAACGTGGCGATCGCATGAGCGATTCGGGCGTTGCGGATGCGAGACGCCGGGCCCCAACGGTCTGCGTCAGGACCGAGCTTGGCGTGCGCCTTTTCTACCACCGCTCGGTACGCGTCCAGTCCGTCAGCACCAAGCACATCGCCATAATCGATTGCGCTGCGATGAAACGTGTCGAGCGATGACGATACTTCGAGATCGGCCAGCCGTTTCCCGAGCTTCTTTGGCGCATACGCACCAGCCTCGGCGGCCGCCAAATGTATCTCGCGAAGAACCGACACGATCTGGATGATCTCTCCCCCAGAATCATCTACCCGATTGACTGCTGACTCGGCACGACGGTGGGCGTGCTCGGCTAGCGCTGCTACCTCCGCCGCATATCCAGCCGCAAGGAGCGCAACGAGCACGTCCAGCATGTCGTGCACCCCGCGCGCCCAGTCCGGTGCATGCCGCCATTCGATGAACCCGCCGCGGCCCCGGAACGCTGCGGTAACCCGCTTCTTCCACTCTCGAAGGTCGAGCTTTTCTCCGGCCTCGGCGCTCGCCGCAGCCAACAGGCGATACGAGAGCTGTTCATCGATCGATGCCTGTTCCAGCACAATCTCGGCCAGGGCCTCGGCGTCGAGCGACCGCACGTGTTGCTCGATGCGCTGCGCCTCCGACGGCGCTGCATCAGAAGGCCCGTGAGCTGAGTTGGTGGGTGCTGAGTTGGCTGGTGCCGTAAGCACCATGGCGACAGCAACGCAATGCTTGCAGAAGGAACCATTTGCCGCGGCGGGGCACTCACACGACCACGAGCCTCTTTCGCCCGTCTGCAGGGTCACCCGATAGCGAATGGTGCCCTGAACCCAGGCCTGTACCTCGGTCTCAGAAACTGACTCAACCGAGACTACGTCTCTACCAGCTAAGTCTTGGCCGCGGTCGAGTGGCCCAGGATCAGCGTTGTCGAGCAACGAGGCGAAGCCGGATACGTCAACGGTCAAGACAGGTACGATCGTAAATGGTCGCGAGTTCGACAAGCATTCATGAGCTCACTGGTGCGACAGCCAGGTTGGCCGCAGCTGCTCGCCGCTGGCGTTGGTAGTTAGCGAGACGCGGTGACGGGTCGCAAGGGCCTCTGCTACAGCGGCCACACCGACGTCGAGGCGTTCAGCCGCAGCACGCACATAGACCACGACTGCATCGAAGGCCCACTGCCAGAGATCGTCCTGATGCCAATGGGCCAGCTCCTCGTCGAGTCCGGGGTCGACGCCGCCCTGCACCATCGCCGCAGCTCGAATAGCCCATTTCGATTTGTAGTGATCGTGCTTCTTCGTCAAGTTTAACTCAGGCATAAAGCGCTCGCGAATATCTCCGAACTCGAGTGGATGCTGACGCGACGCGCCTGAGTGGTCGATGGCATCGGAGGCTAGCTCCAACAAGGTTTCGCCCGGGAAATTGTGATGGGTCGGATGAAACGCATGCAACCGATCGGCGATCTCAACCAGCTCTGTGCCGCAGGCCAAGCCCGAAAGGACAGTACGTATGACGTTCGCCTCATCAACTGAGGTCGGCTGGATTCTTGGCTTCGTACCCATCAGCTTGGCTCGTGGCTCGCAGACCAGAACTTCCGGCCAGCCAGCAACCAACCTTACTTCCGAGGTAGACGGCGTGCCGAAAATCGATTGGCTGAAGTGCGCTAACCGCTAGTAGTGCTCTTTGAAACCTGACTCAACCCGGCGTCGGGCGAACCGCTGAAGATTCCTTCGCATAAATCCGATCCGGTTGCGAAAGTCCGAGAGCCGGTGGCTGCCCCTCAAAACCGAGACTGTCGCACCGTGGGTCTACGTTAAGAATATGCGTTACACGACGTTCACAGACGATGAAACTCAACTGCTATTCGACGAGACGTGTGGAGCGCTCGCCGAGGGGGCGCTGCCACTCAGCGAGTTGACCGATCACCTGTTGTCACTTGGCGGGTTTGACTTCTTGCGCGAGCGTCTTGACGAACGAGGACGCCGAGTCACCTTGAACTCGGTGGGTAATCCGTTGTCGATGGACTGGCGTTTCTCGTCGGGTCCGGTCTTCGTCAACGCTTACGGAGAAGACGACAAACTCGTGGCGCGGGTCGACGTCGCCCTTACCGGGCGCGTCTTCACGACGCAACTATCAGTGGCCGACGCCGCCACCGGATCATTGAGTCTCGATACTGATCTCATCGCGTTCGACGAGCTGCTCTTCGCTGCTGGCGATTTCAGCGTGAACGGCGAAGCGGGTCGCCGCACGGTGGACTCTGAGACTGGCCGATGCGAACTCCGAGGCAGCGCTGGCTGGCTCGACGACTTCCGACTTGGTTCATCGTTGGCGGTCACTTGGGCTGACGGTGAGCTCCGCGTCACTGTGCACGATGACCACTTCGGTTCTGGCACGAACGAGACCAAAGCTCTTGTCGCGTATGCCAGGGAAGTTCACGCTGGTTATGGCTTCAGCGCCTTCGAGCCGATTATGGAACAGATCACCGTCGATCCAACTGCCTATCGATCTGCGGTTCCTCCTGTCAGTCAGCTGCTGCTCGACGGTGGCTTTGAGCAACGCAACGGATGGTTCGGTCGAGCTGGCACTGACTGGCACGATCCTGACGTCGCAGAAGTCCTCGAACTTCGGTCGGGCATAATCGAGAAACACCGCTTTGGCAGTTGTTGCACCGATGCCTACGACAAGGTGCTTGAGCTTTGGGGAGATCATCTGCTCGCCAAGGCGGAGAAGCGCTCACCTGACGTTGATTATGACCTCGCCGGGCGACTCTTGGCTCATGCAACGGTCGCTGACGGCTTCGATGACTATTTGTTGCACCGTCTGGGCCGAGGGCCCGGCATGGCGACACTCTCCACGGAGTTCTTGCTTGCGGTGGTCAACAATTGCGGGCCTGCGACCAGCGCTGCGCAGTACCTGATCGGCAAGGAGATCGAACGGAGCGGGCGCTTCGACGATGCAGCTCACATGTACGAGATGGCGCTCGCGACCGATCAGACGTATGCGCCACCCTGCATCCCCCTGGCATGGCTTGCGTTTGACCGAAGCAAATTCGGGCGCGCTCGCGAGCTATTAACGCGGTCTGGCCTTGAGCCGCGATCACGCGAGTTCAGCTTCTTGCCTCGCAGAGCAGGGGGGCGCAGCAAGCCTGGGCGAAACGAATGTTGCCCGTGCGGATCGGGTCGCAAGTACAAGGCTTGTCACGCCCGCACCTCGCTGCTCTCGCCATGGGAACGTCTTCAGCTCAAGTACGACCGACACGTGGCCGCTACCAAGAGCCATACCCGCGTGCAGATGATGGCCTTTATCGCTTGCGGGCTCGATGCAGATCGGGCTGACCGCTTCCGAGGCGACCTGTTCCTGACCGATGTCCAGCGATTCGAAGGACACGGCCTCGCTGATTTCGTCGAGGTTCGAGGTTCCCTCTTTCCCGCGGACGAACACGAACTCGCCGTCCAGCTATGCGAAGTACAGCGTGCGCTCTACGAAGTCACTCAGATCGGTGCCGAGCTCCAGCTGCGAGATGTTGCGAGCGGCGCGTCGACCACAATTGGTCTCGACCAACTCGCGGCCAGCGCACTATCGTTAGATCTGCAGATCGGCGATCGCATCTTTGCACGACTGCTTCAATCTACCGGAAGCGCCTCACTCCTGTTTGGCGAGGTGCTGCAGATCTCGGCGGATGTAGAGCGATCATTGCTGGCGGTGTTGAGCACCGCGCCGTCTTCAGACCATGACTTGCACGACAACAATCGCGACATGGCCCATGACCTCGCTGCTTGGTACTGCAACAACTTCGCTATCGCCGCGTTACGTGGAAAGACAACCCAGTGACGGACCCATTGCAGCTTAGAAAGTGGATGTGGCGCCACATTAGAAGTCGCCGAAGGTGATGATCTGCCCGAACTCCAAATCGTCCGCGAAGCTGGATGCATCAAACGCCTCGGGGTCAAATGGCTGCCCCATCCATTCGACGCGATCCGCGTGCTCAACATGGCCGGGGTCAGCCAGAATCTCGAGCAACTCCGAGTACCCCCACGGGCCTCCGCAGTCCTCGGGTGGACATGCTCTTCGACCGTCGATGCAGTCTGGAACGGTCATCTGTGAAGGATCATTTCCGGCGTCAAAGGTCTTCTCGACGACGATGTCGTGAACCCAATTGTCGCCGAAGTCGTAGGCGTACTCGAACTTGCCAGCGAGTACGGCCTGATCGATTGTGCTCCGCCGCTCATCTTGGACCGGCGTCCAATCGTCTTCGTGAGGAATGCCATAGTCGGTGCCGTTGACTACGAACGCATGCAGATGTGCGTTGTACCAGCCAAACGCGGCCTGGATGACGTCGTGGAGATGGTTGAGTGTCTCACCTCCGTCGACGACAACACGCCGCCATACCGGCGGGCGAATGTTGCGTAAGGTGACCTTCAACTGGTGCACTGCCCGGCCCGACCCGTGCGCTCTCGTGGCTTTTCGCTCGCTGGCGTCATGCGATGTTGGGAACTCAATAATCTTCGCATCCAGAGCAAAGACGGCGGCGAGCTCATCAACCGGGCGACCTTCGCGCTTCATGAGCGGCCCCAGAATCAGGCGCGAAAGCTGTAACGAAAGCGCCACCAGGTCTCCGTTCACCAGTTCCCGCTGATGGTCGGCTTGGAACGCAAACTCATTCATAACGCCAAGAACCTGCCGGTCATTGGTCGGAGCCATCCGAGAATCAGACATCGCCGCGAGCTCGCGGTCAACCTGGTCCGCCGACACACCATGATGAGCGAGGACCTCAGCAATTGCGGCGGGAATCCGGTCGAGCAGCGTCGACGCAGGTGCAAGCGGCATAAACACGGGTAGGAACGTGCGGGTGTTCACTAGCAGCACGACCTGCGGCTTCCAGAACAGCGCGGTTGCGAACCAGTCGCCAAGCATGGTTGTAGAAGCGTCGCCGACTGCCGGTGCTGGCGCCCGCTTGATTCGGTCACGAAGCTTCTTGGTGCCACGAACGATCAGCATTACATCATTCTTACCCAGACATCTTCGCGCCGGCCAACTCGGGGCGATGTCAGTAGCTAGCGGACCTAGAGCCGACATAGAACGAAGTCATCGAGAAACATCGCTGCTTCATTGTCATAATTGTGCTCTTTTCCTGCCCGAATGGGCAATCAAAAGTCACATAACTCGTGGACCACCACAGGGGTCACACCTCAGGCACAAGTTCGTCAGTTGCGTCACTTGAGAACTGAGCAGAATTCATAAATCAACACTAGAGCTGTTTGCAATAGTTTGGCCTCGTATTCTCTCGTTAACAAGGAACTGGCTCGCCACAAAAATTGTTAGCGCCCAGTGACTTTAATTACACACGTGCGATTTATTGCCACAATGCGGCGTGTCTGGACGACAGTTGGTCGCACTAATTAGCTGGCTTCTCCCCGGGACAGGCAAATGTGTCCTGAGATCCCCGACATCGCCTGCAAAGCTATGTGGCTCAGCTCCGCGCAAATCCAAGAACATCATCACACGCCCCCTTCGGCCGCGGATGGGCCGCACGACGCCGAGAGTCGATGCGAATCACCGCTGAACAACGACAACTCGAATCCGCCCATATTGGCGCAACCGCAGGGGGAATCACCAGAAGCGCTAGAGCGGGTGAGGGTAATCGAAACCCCGTATTCAGCTTGGGAAGCTGGTCGGTTGGGGCGAAGGCTCGACGTTGTGCCGGTTTCGGGTCGGGTGGGCGGCGGATCGACCCGCAGTAGTAGCTATTCCCAGCAGCGTGCTTGCGGGTTCCATTGGCCGGTCGCTTTGCCGGCCAGCACCGGCAGGAGAAATGAACGCAACGACTCCAGTGCTTCAGTCGCCGTACGTTCGGTCACCGATGAGATGGACTCGACCTGCGCCGCGTAACCAGCGATCCAAGCCTCTGATGGCAACTCGATGGTCGGAGGCACCGCCAAGCCACGCGCTTCGTACTCGCTCAGCAGCGCTTGTCGAAGCGGGATCGCTCCGACAGCCTTACTGTTTGCAATGAGCATGAGGTCCACGAGATCGCGATACCGCGTGCTCGGAGATCCATCGTTGTAGGTGGCAAGCATTGCGGCATGTTTGTCGGCGATGTGGTCGACGAGCGGATACACCACATAGTCAACCGAGGGAAGACCTGGCACGTCCACGGGTCGAAGTGGTTGTACGCGGTCCGGTTTCTGGGTCATGTTCGACGCAATGACCAGGTCAATACGGAACTGCTCGAACGTCTTGTTACCGATGTAAGACACGATGCGCAGTCGCCGTGCATTCGTCAGCCCCAACCCCCGCACCTCGGAGATGTCGAAGTCGAAGAAGTCGCCAAGGTCGAATCGTGCCGCACTTTCCAACATGTCCAGCGCGTGGTCGATTTGCCCTTGGAAGAATAGATCGAGGTCCATGCTGTGGCGGGCTTCGGTCGGTAGGCGCGCGAGTAGCCCACCCGCTCCCTTGAGCACCCACGGCGACTCTTCCTCGCTGAACAGCCGAACCAGAAACCGGTCATAGGCAAACTGGCGACGTAGCTCGTTGATGGAGTGTCGGCTGGATTGCGCGGCGCTTCGAAACCGATCCCCGAGCGCGGTGCCGAACGCTGCCGCGGTGGCGTACGGAAAGTCGTCCGTCATCGCTCGGTCGCCTCTGCGGCCATTGCTCGAAGCGCTTCGACGTCTGCTGGCTCGGTACCCATCGCGCTGGCAACGCTCTCGACGGATGTAGCGTTTGCTCGGACCGCCTCATCGATAAAACGACCGACATGTCCTCCGTCGGATTTGAGTCGTGCCAGATCACTGGCCGTTCGTTCAATTGTCGTCACCGCGAAGCCATCGACAACGGTGTACTCGGCGCGGTCAAGGCCGGCTGATCGGCGATAGATCTTGACATCAGAGCGACTCTGCAGCCGGTACTTCGAAATGAAGGTCGGTGTGTCGGCGACATACACACCGAAGCCATGCACGGCGGCGGCCGAGCCGTGCGACACCCACAGGGTCGGATTTCGAACCCGCTCACGCGGACCGAGCTCAGGCACGAGCCGAAACCACGCGACTCGGAGCGCAACGTGATCGTCGTGACCGGCCCCACCGACCCGATACACCCCGTGGTCAAGCCGCTCAATCAGACCCCGGTCAACCGACCGTGTCAGCTCAAAGTCACCAATGCCGGTAGCCGATGCCTGAGCACGAGTGAAATAGCCCCGCTGCGCTGCGGGGAGATCACCAAGTTCATTGATGACGTTGAGAGCCATGCTTCACTCCTTGCATATATGCAAGCTTTACAGCCGAGTTCAGCATAACGCTGTCAAAAGACCTTCGAACCTTGCACATACGCAAGCTTTGGAGACTAAAATTGAACCCGCCGCAGGCACCCCCTGTTCGGCTCCAGCATTTCGTGCGGTGGTGAGCATAGAGAATGGACACCCCCGGGGCGTTACTCACGAGGTCGACGCGACAGCGCTTCCGGCACCAATTGCAACCGCAGGCGAAACCGCAGAAACACTAGAGCGGGTGAGGGTAATCGAAACCCCGTTCTCAGCTTGGGAAGCTGATGTTCTACCATTGAACTACACCCGCTGGGTGGCCTTGATCTTACGGGCAATGCTACGGCAGAAGCCACTGTGCGCTGCCGATTTCGCTACGGCGCCAGACTTTCGGTCGGCATGCGCCGCAGCATCGACTCTTGGCTGCAGGTCATGAGCATCTGACCATCGGCGCTGTAGATCTCGCCTTCGTTCATACCCCGTCCATCGGACGCATTCGTCGAGCGTTGATCGAAAAGCATCCACTCCCCCGGATTGGCGGGTCGGTGGAACCAACTTGCCTGGTCGATGCTGGTAGACCGGTGCGTCTCCATGGGCATGCCATGATGCACGATCGCGTTGAACATCAGCGGTCCATCAGACAGAAACGCCATAGCGATCTGACGCTCACGGTCGTTCAACGCCTCGCCTGCCGGCACCCGCATCCACACCCGCAACGGATGCGGCTCGCCCGGCGTTCCCTCGAAGAACGTCTTGCTCGCCCACTCCATCTCGACGCGACCATGCATCGCCATCGGGAACGTGAACGGCAACCCCGATGAACCATGGACACTCTCGGGCGTGCCAGGAAGCCCGACCACCGGCGCCTGCTTCTGATGTTCGTCGCCGACTTCGGGTTCCTTGAACGCCGCCATCATAAAGAACATCTGCTTGTCTCCCTGGAACGCAGCAACCGTTCGGGTCGCCCCGCGCCGGCCATCACGCAGCGACGTGACCCGGTACTGCAAGTCATGACCCGGATCGGCGCCCGCCAGGAAATAGCCGTGGTACGACTGGGCCAGCATGGGCTCGGGCACCGTCTGCAAGGCGGCCGACAGCGCCTGGCCGAGGTAGTGGCCCCCGTAGATGCCGACCTTTCCGTAAGCCTCGGAACGGCCCACGAACTCCGCGGGATCCCCGGTGGGTTCGACCGACATGAACTCGATCAGTGACAGGTCGGAGTAGTTCGGAACATCTGTGTCGTTAGTCATCGCAGAACGTTTGTAGCCGACGCCCGGCGCACGACAAACATCTGTCGGCACCCAAAGCCACCGCAGACAGCTACAAGGCCGGTTTGGCTTGGGAAGCCGATGTTCTCCGACAGAACTGCACCCGTAGATGGGCTCGTGACAGATGCGATGCGAGTGCCACCCATAGAGTTCTCACATGCGTTTCAACTTTGCCTACGGTCGGCTCACGCCACTCTTGCAACTCATGGCCATAGGGCCGAACAACGCTTCGATCGAACTCACAGCCGAGAGCTTGGATGTCCGCATGGGATGGGCGTTCAAGACGAGCGTGCCCCGCAGTTCCATCACGAACGTGCACGTACTCGATAAGAAGGTCATGTCGATCGGCGTTCACGGGTGGGCAGGTCGCTGGCTTGTCAACGGAGCTGGCGATCGACTGGTCCAGATCGACATTGAACCGAGGGCCAAAGCGAGGACAGCCTTCATTCCGCTCAAACTTCGCGAGCTCACACTGAGCCTGGAGAACCCGGCCGAGTTCACCCAAGCGATCACGAACCGGTAGCGCTCTCACCAGCACGCGCGCAGCATCGAGCTGCGACTACCGCGCTCCGAGATGCTGCGGTCGCAATACAGCGACGAATACACCGCTGCGAAATACAAGCGTGTGAGTACACCCAGGGACTTGTCCCCCTATCAGCGCGTGAGTGATCACCCTACGTTCAACGTAACAAACGCGTCGAAGGCTGCATATGACGACCCGCAACCCCAAGCACAATCGCTTCCGAACAGAACGTGCGGAGGTCGCGTCCTGGCTCGTTCTCGCTGCCGGATTGGCGTTGGCCGCAGCGCTTGCGGCCTCGACGCTCGGCGGGACCATCAGCCAACTCGCCCAGAACGTCGGAAGCACCTCCGGCGTCTCGGTGCCCGAGAGTGAAACCGGCTACGGCCCCGGTACCAGCAACCCCGACGCTCCGCCGACGGGCACCGTCGAAGACGTCTTCGACGACATCATCGGCGAGATCGACAACGGCGACGATCTTGGCATCAGCGAAGGCGAACTCGATCGCATCGCCGAGGATCTCGCCCACCTTTCCGAAGAGGAACTCAACTGGGTTTTCGCCAATCTGACCGACGAACAACTCGTTCGCTTGTTTCACAACGTGCACGACTCCGGGTTCTTGTCGGATGACTGGAACGACAGCGAGCGAGCTGCCTTTTACGAGACGCTCTCGGCGCTCGATCCCGAGCTCAAGGCTCGTATCTACGACAACGAAGCCGTGCTCGGCGAGCTGCGTGACTCACTTCCCACCGATGGCTACTTAGACATGCTGGTAGCGCTGGACACCGACCACAGCAACGGTGCATTGCCAAACGGTGCCGCCGTCGACCAGATCATCCAAGACACGTTCCCCGAGGAGTGGCTCGAGGGTCCGCTCGGCGAAGGTCTCCAGGCCGAAGGACGACTAGCGGTCTTGCAGCAAGACGACTTCGAGATCGCTTGCTTGAACGCCGGACTTTCTGCGAGCCAATGCAGCGGTCCAAGCGCCGTCAATGGCTTCGTCGACTCTGACGGACGCCAGTTCGTGAGCGTCGATCGTGGCAATGCGGGCACGCCGATTCACGAAGGCCTACACGTCTACAACGCCGGCAAGGATATACACGGGGCCGCAAGCGGCTTGAGCGAAGGCCTCACCGAGTACTTCACCCGAGAGGTACTCAGCGGGCAGCCCGACTCCGCCACGCTGCTCGCCGACCGGACCGGTATCTACGACGACATATTCGATGTCACCACGGAACTGGCCCAGCTCGTCGGTCAGGACGTGGTTGCCAATGCGTACTTCAACGATGACCTTGATGTCCTGCGAGATGCCTATATGGATGCGACCGGACGTGACGAAAACGACTGGAACAGACTCTTGGACGCCCTGGACGACTCGTATCCCACCGATGACAAACTCGACGAGGCCTTTGACCTGCTGGATCCCGTCTGATGACGACTAGCATTCGCAAACTGGGCATTCGCCGAGATGGGAAGACCATGGGCTATACAACACAGATGCTTCGCGTGATTCTTGCTCTTGCCGCCGCGATGCTCATCGTGAGCGGTTGTGGCGGCAGCGATGAAGCCGTCGACACCGACGAAGCGCCTGCGGCGGCTACTGAGCCAGCAAACGGTGACGGCGACACAACCGACCAGGCTGCGAGCGCCGCGCCTGCATCGTGGGCCGATGTCCTGCCCGAGCGTCTGGCCGAACAGGTCGGCGAAGCCTGCCCCAATGCGGTGCCGACCGCGGCCAGCGATCTCTGGCCTGGTCTCGATGGCACTGTTGATGGAGCGGTCGAAGAACTGCTGCGGGGACGCACTGCGTTTCTCGTCCAAGCGAATCCGAAGAGCTGCCAAGGTCTGACGCCCGCCGATTCGCTCGTGACCGCCGACGCCGTCGGCGCTGCCGCCGCTCGTGGATTCACGCATGGGTCGCCCGAACTTCGCTACGACATCTTCGTGTTCGCCGGTTCGGCTGACGATGCTCGAGCCAGTGTCACCGATGCGATCACGGCGGCGGCTGCCGCTGATGCAAGCGTGACCGTGAGCAAGGTCGGGCAGTCGATTCTCGTCGCCCGGTCTCACTCAGAAGCCTTCGAAGCCCGCAGCGATGGCGACCGGATTCTGAGCTTCTACAGCCAGCTGCTAGCTGGCACCGAGTAGCCCAACCGAGTAGTCCAGCCGCCAGCACGGCGCCGGCGCCGCCACCGGGCAGACGGCCCTGCTGCTCACTACGCGCAACCAGGCCAATGGGCGAATAGTCGCCGACCTACTGCGGCACGACGACGAGTTCGGGCTTCTCGGTATCGACGGCGGCAATCGCTGACGCAGCGGTGGCGCTTTCGCCAGCGACGGTCACGACCATGTCGGGGGAACATGACGCCGGTGGGTAAAGGAAGCAGTGGCAGGGTGGTGATGTCCATGTATTCCCGATCTGGTGAGTCAAGTATTCGTGACGTCTGTCTCACCGGCCATATGAACACCGTGATCTCGCTGCGAACCGTCGTGTGCGGGGAGTTATCCCCCTATCGCCTCCTCAGCCTCGGCCTTACGTTGGCGGGAAACACTGCACCCGAAGGCGCCCATGACGACCCGCACCCCCAACCACATCCGTAATGAGCGTGGTGAAGTCGCGTCGTGGCTCATACTCGCCGCTGGACTAGCACTGGCCGCAGCGCTTGCGTCCTCCACCCTCGGCGGAATCATTGCCGATCTCGCACAGAACGTCGGTAGCACCTCCGGCGTCTCGGAACCCGGGAGTGACACCGATCCCGGCTACGGCCCCGGCACCAACAGCGACCCCGGCACCAGCAGCGACCCCGACGACGATGGTAACAACGGCCGCCCCCCTGGGACCGAGCCTGAGCCCGAGGCCCCCGTCATCAATCCCAACGGCACCTTCGGTGATGAGGACCTCGAAGACGCCTTTGGCGACATCATCGACGCGATCGACGCAGGCGACGACCTCGGCATGTCGAATGGCGAACTCAACGACGTTCGCGACCTGCTCGCGAGCCTCTCCCCCGAAGAACGCGCGCTTGTCTTTGAGCGTCTGACCGACGAACAAATCGAACGCATCGTGCACAACCTGCACTCCAGCGGCCTGCTCTCCAACGACTACGACGACCGCGAGCGCACCGAGTTCTACGAGTTGCTGTACGAACTGCCACTCGACCAAAAGGACCGCATCGCCCAGTTCAGCCCGTTCATGGAGAGCTTCGTTGCCGCCGAACGAGCAACGTTGGGCGACAGCGCCGCCGAAGCCGCGTTCCAATCGCTGATCCATGCAGACACTTTCAGCGACGGGCCGAACTTCGACGAACGAACAGCCGTACTCGCCGCCGCCAGCAACTATCCCGACCCCAACTCGATTGGGAATCTCGAACAGCTCACCACCCGCGACTGGTTCAGCGATATGGACCTGGAAGACACGCAGCGCAGCGCTCAAACCGTTGCGTTCCTGACCCAGTACACCGGCGGCGACCAGGGCATCATCAACAACACCCTCGACGTCATGCTCGCCGACGACTCCGATGTCGTTATCAAATGGGACGACTTCAGACCCACCTTGTTTGGCACCGCCGGCGATGGTGTCATCACCTTGAACCGCGCGCTGCTTCCCGATGGCAACCAAACGATCGACATCACAAATTCCAGTACCGAACGCATGCTCACGCACACCATTGCGCACGAGGTGAACCACATCGTGAACGGCGACTCCGTTTCGATGACCTATGACTACTTCATGGGCGAATATCGCGCCTTCTACGTAGGCGAGCACGCCCGCTACGGCACGCCACCCACCACCGAACAAGTACGTGACCGCGTACAAGCCATGATCACCGCCACCGACGGTGCCTACGAGAACATTGCTGACGCTCTTGCTGATCCCGTTGAGGGCCCGAAGATCGCCGCCTTCATTAGCGGTGTTGTCGGCCACGAAGTCACGCCAGCGAATGCAGCCGCAGAACTAAACAACCTTGACGACCCAAGTGCTACTGCTCCAACACCCGTGTCGGTCGACGGTGGCCCCAACAACCTGGACAACTCGTGAACGCCAACATCGAGCTATCTGCTACCCGCAGGACAACTACAGTGAGGCCCTCATGAAAATCCTTCCCCTCGCAACGATGCTGCTCGTAGCTGTCGCACTCGTTGCCGCCGCATGTTCGGGATCCGACGACTCAGCTGAGCCCACGACAACGTCAGAAACAGGTTCCTCGGCCAGCGCCGAGGGATCCAACGACACGCTCAAGGCGCCCGACGAAGTCGTAGACCGAACCGCCGATGTTCTCGGCGTGAGCAAAGGCAGCGTCGAGCTGAACGACCCCTACCGACTGGGTGGCTCAAACTGCTTCTTGCAAACGGCCTACAGCACCGAGTCGACCGCCTACGGAGCGAGGTACGCCGTTCTTGAAAGCGGAGATGTTTTAGCGCAAGGCGAAACCGATGCCGTGGCCCAAATACTCGACGCCTGCGGGAGCGACATTAGCGCAGATGATTGGGCCGAGATCATCGTGCGAATCGATGCGACCCCGAGCCCGATCCGCGTCTTAGCACCACTCCTTTCACGTCGGGTCGAAGAACTAGACATCACATACACCGAGCCAGCGGTCACAGCCAATGGCGGTGACCGAACCCTTAAGTTCTTTGCAACGGGCATCGAGTTCGCCGACGTGTTTGACGTCACCGCCACCCATAGCGCCGACGGCTCGCTCACTGTCACATACGACCAGCTCGCCTCTGGCTGACGGGTAGCGTTAGCGCCATGGCGCATCCAAAAAGGTTCGACGACGACGATCCCTTGCTGGCCAAGCTGCGCGAAATCTGTCTGGCGTTACCCGGTGCAGACGTCAAGGTCTCCCACGGTCGACCGGCCTTCTTCACGAAGAAGATCTTCGTCGTCTACGGAGCTGTGGTCAAAGGCGAGCACGACTCGGGTCGCTACGACCAGTCACTCATGTTCATGCCCGACCCTGACGACGCCGAAGCTATCGATCATGACGACCGCTTCTTTACGCCCGCCTATTGGGGTCCGTCTGGCTGGCGTGGTCTCGACTTGAGCACCAGCAACGTCGATTGGAACGAAGTTACCGAGCTTGTCACCGACAGCTACCGCGCGACAGCTCCAGCCAAGCTCATCGCTGAGCTCGATACGAACTAGAGGCAGCGAGCCCGCATTCTTCTCACTCGGTCAGATTTCTGGAAAGGTCAGCAGCGACTTCGCCGCGCTCAGCTGTCTCGACGGCTGAAGACAACAAGCTGCAGGCCACCAATCAGCATGGTCACGCCCACGATGGCAAGCCCTGTGGCACCAACACCAGTCTCCGCCAATTCGGCTTCATCTTCAGAGTCATCTTGAGCTGCTGCAGTGTCGTCGACGAACGTGAGTCGAACATACGATGCCGCCTGTTGATCTCGTCGACTGAGATTCGAGGACCAAACGCTGGCATGCCACCTTTTCCGCCGGTGATGCTGGCGACGTGTGTTTCCCGGTCGCCCTGACTGGCGATCCCAATCAACGGACGACCTTGACCCGCAACTCCCGTGCCGTCGTCGCCATGACAACCAGCACATGATGCTGCGTACACCGCCTGCCCAGCCTCGACCTGGCCTGCGTCGTCAGCCCCCTGTGCTTGCGCCTGGCCTTGGGCTCCGTATGTGAGGAGCAGCATTCCTGTCAACGCAACGACGACGGCAAACAACTTCTTCATGGAGACTCCCCGCCTACGGCCTTGACCCCTAGTTAACACCATGACGAACCTCTGCCTCGACTATCGCAACAGCTACCGCGCGCCATATCGGCTCGAGCATTGGATGTGGTGAGAATCGATGCCGTAAGTTCAGGCCATGACTTCGATTGTTCTGGTTCATGGCGCGTGGGGTGGGTCGTACGGATTTCGGCTCGTCCGTCCACTACTGGCAGCGGCGGGGCACAACGTATTGACACCCAGCCTGACCGGCATTGGCGAGCGCTCACATTTAACCGGCGACCACGTCACGCTTGACCTGCATGTCAAAGACCTGACCAACACGGTCTTCTACGAAGACCTGCACGACATCGTGCTGCTCGGCTTCTCCTATGGCGGCATGGTCGTCACCGCAGCCCTAGACGAACTCGGCGACAAGGTGAAGCACCTCGTGTACCTCGACGCCTTTGTACCAAAGCACGGCGACACAGCCTTTTCCATTATCGGTGCCACAGGCGAGGCGCATATGACCGAACACGCCGACAACGGTCTCATCCCACCTATCCCACGCGAACTCGCGACGCCAGAAGAAACCGCATGGTCGAATGCACGCCGCGCCTTGCAGCCAATCGGAACCTTTAACACGCCAGTGTCGCTGACTACTCCTGTCGACGATCACCCCTTCTCCCGCACCTATATCAAAGCAACCGCCGACCCCAACGAACCAGCCGACTCGCCGTTCTGGAACTTTGCTCAGCACGCCCAGACATCGCCAGCCTGGGACTACCACGAGATCGCCACAAACCACATGGTGCCCATGACCAAGCCGCACGATCTGGCAACCATCCTGCTCGATATCGCCAACCGTCCAGCGTGATTGCTGGATTGCCTAACCCGAGTTGGCCTCCTCAGCTGGATCGCCAAAGCAACCCGACGGCTTCGTAGGCTCGGGTCATGAGACTGCTGTCAACGCGTGTGATGGCTGCAAGCGCTCTGTTGGCGCTTACCGGACTTGTCGCTAGCGCGTGCTTTAGCAACGCAACGCCTCGCGCCACGAACAACACAACTTTGCGGCCAAACACAGTCGCCGTGCAAGAACTCCCCACGGTCGCGTTGCCGACCGCAACCGCACCGCTGCCATCGAGTGCTGAGCTTCCGGTCGAAGACGCCGACAACGTTCGTCAAGCAGCAGCCGAGTTCTTTGGTGAGGGTGCACCCGACGACATCGAGCTCGAAGGCATCAGACCTCTTGGAGCGTCTTCATGCTTTGTGCTTCGCGCCAACCTGAACCGAAGTCGCTTCCCACCGAACTTCGTTGTGCTCCCCGATGGGCAGATCAGCGGGCCAGACGAAAACGCAGTGAACCAAATACTCACGCCTTGCTTCTACGATGTCGGCCTTCAGCCGACTGCCGACGACGTCGCTCGCGTCGCAATCACCAAGGCGCCCTTTCTTATCGGGCTCCGCATGGTGACCGAGCTCCCCGCCGAGGTGGTCGATGGCCTATCGCCGGTAATGATCGAAGAAACACCTATGGACTTTGCCACCTACACCGGACCGGTGTTGGTCGACGTCGACGGGTCCCCGACATCGCTGTTCGTGGCGATCGACAACATCGGCGCATATCACCTGGTGCGCACGATTGCCGTCCCCCTTGAGGCCAGACTCGACAGCATCACCCTGATCTACGTCGGCTAAGGCTCTAGAAGTACGACGCCGGGTCGTCGTCGAGGTGCGCGGTGTGCGCGCTGTCGTTGTAACGCTCAAGCATCCAGTCGGCGTCCGGGTCGTGCTGGGCCCAAACCGACAACGAAGCATTCGCCATGCCTCCGAACAACGGCGCGCCGTCAACGGCACCTGCATTGAAATGATGGGCCGCTCCGCGGATCACAAAGCCGTGGCAGACCACCCACGTGGTTCGGCCGGCCGTCTCGGCGCTCAACCGGTCCACCGCTGAGGCGACCCGGGTTTGGAATGCAACGGCGTCTTCTCCACCCGGTGAAACCGCTGGTCCCCATTCGGCGAACGGTCGGTGCCCAAACATGGCGACGTAATCCGCGACCATCATGCCTTCGACCTCACCAACGACAATCTCGATGAGTTCTGCGCGCTGCTCGGCGACCAGACCGGTCGGCTCAGCCACGATTGCAGCGGTCTCAATCGCCCGCCGCATCGTGCTCACCACGATCGCGTCCGGCGCAAGGTCGGGGCTCACCGCCAGATAGTCGCGGGCGAGCGCTGCTTCAGCTTTTCCCTTGTCGGTTAGGCCGCCGCACGTCGCCTGGCTCGACATCCACGCTTCGAGATTGGATCGCGACTGGCCGTGGCGGATAAATACAAGCCGACTCGGCTGATCTGTCATGCCCCAGTATGACCCGGTATTGCAAGCGACGGCGAACACGTGACCCGCTATGCAGCTGTCATGGTCAAGTCGCCAGGCCGCCTAATAGGTCGCCCACGCAGCCTTGAACTCATGCGCTGTCATCGTTGCCAGGTCGTCCTCGATCCCAGCGAGCAGGTATCCCTCGTCATCGCCAAGGTCTTCGACGTGACGCGAGATCTCTTGGCCGGTCGCAATCTCTCTGACCGAGAAGACCCGACCGCCGGGGTTCGCAGGGCCATCGCCGAGCGCTATCAGGTTCGTCACCAAGACCACCAGGCCGCGCAACAACCGCTTTGGTAGCGCTGTCTGTTCGAAGACGATCTCGTAGACCGTCGATGCTGGCTTATTCACAGGATGTGAGAGTCAATAGTTACGAGTCGACGAAGGTGAACGATGCTTCGGAGCCGCCGAGGTGCACGGTCGTGCCAGCCTCGAGCAAGTGTTGGACACCAGCTTCGAGGCGCACCGGCGTTGGGTTGTCTGGTGGGCAGACGAAGGTCCCATTGCGCGAGCCAAGGTCGGTTACGAAGGCCGCCCAACCCTCAACAGCGATCGATGCATGCGACCGCGACACTTCAGCCTGATCGATCGCGACCGTTCCGGCTTGTCCCGGCTCGACCGACGGTCGTCGACCAAGCACGAGTGCGCCATCAACATCGATCTTTTGACCATCGAGAAAGACCAGCTGTCCAACCGTCGGTTGATCAACTAACACCGCGGGCGCGTCAGGTCCGATGGACCCGCCACACGTTGCACACACCACGGACTGCGGGCGATTTGTGTGACCGCTGCTGCACAACGCGGCTTCAACCAAACCAACGCCGCGGCCATTTGGTTCATCGTTTGCTCCCGTGCCGTTGACAGCCTCAGAACTCGCGAATGTGTCAGCCGAGGCAGGTGTAGGAGGGGACGGCATCGATGGTGCCGATGCTGGAGGCGACAACGGAGGCGTCGGCGCCTGTGGTGGTGGCGCCTGTGGTGGTGGCGGTGGCGGTGGCGATGACAGCGATGGCGCAAACGCGGGCGGAGGCGGCCCCGCCCCGGGCGGCGCCATAACAGAAGAACTCTCAGCATCAGCCAGCTCATCGATCTGGTCTGCAACCACCTCTGGCTCTTCTTCGACCTCGTCGACCAAAGGTGCAGCCTCTGGACTACCTGCAAGCTCAGACGAGGGGGCCACGAAGCCCGGCTTCTCGTGAACGTCGGACGGATGATCGGCCGTGGGGGTCTCGAGCGCTACTTGCACGCCGCCACAGCGAACGATTCCCAAGCGAAGGTCTGTTGCCTGATCGACGTCGTCGCCGCACCACAGCGCGATGTCAGTGACATCGGAAAGCTCCAGCGCACCCAACCGTCGCTCAACCCAGCTGGCCGAGCCCGCACCGGTGATCATGGGCGCTGCAGGGATCGAGCTGTGTACGGCGACGTCACCCCAGACCATGAGGTTCAGTTCACCGGTGTGCCAGGTGATCATCGATAGCGGAGCGAGTGAGAAATCGCTGCCCATCAGTTGCCGCTTGATTGCGCTAATGGCGTCGGCATCGGTCGTAGCACCATCAAAGGCTGCAATGAGGTCGCCATTGTTGCCTGTCGGGTCGAACAGAACGGCATTCGCCCGGCGAGCGACTCGACCATCGCCGGGAGCAACGGTGACGGTAACGGTGGCGTTTTCGGCACTGTTCATGTGTGTTCACCTCGTGTTTGGCTGGCTTCGTTGATATCGATGACCAGCGCAGTTGCGTCGATGGCAACCGACACGGCAATAATGAGAATAATGGCCAGCACAGCAAATAGCCAGCACAGCAAATAGCCAGAGCGGCATTCGCCGGCGGCTCGCCCCCACACGTGAGGCCGCTGGTCGGCTTTGCGGGTCGACCGCTGCTTCCCAATAGCTGGCTGTCGGCTCGGCCGGCGCCACGCCATCGATCAAGCTGATGTCAGCTGAAGCATGATCTGGCGATAGTCGCGTACCAATCCGGTCAGAGCGGTCAGGCAGGCGTGCCTGCGGTCCGCTGGCACCGGGCCGGGCAACCTCGTCTGCGATGCCCCCACCTGCGATCCGCTCGTCTGCGATCACCTGGTCTGCGATGCTCCCACCTGCGATCCCCTGGTCTGCGATCCGCTCGTCTGCGATGCCCCCACCTGCGATCCCCTGGTCTGCGATCCGCTCGTCTGCGATCACCTGGTCTGCGATCACCGCTCTGGCGTCTGGCTGGCGCATCAGTGGTTGGTCTATGTGATCTGCAACGTTCGATTCGGGCACCCACACCGAAACTGGCTCGTGTGAGGTGGGCGCA
>Ga0209828_1000541_pt1 | contig 35695 bp, 28 predicted proteins | sample MaitaG_FD_187429 | JGI IMG/M metagenome (GOLD analysis project Ga0209828, IMG submission 187429) | Marine algal microbial communities from Maine, USA - Maine_Asex2 metaG (SPAdes) (version 2) | ecosystem: Host-associated > Algae > Red algae > Unclassified | place: Maine, USA | collected 2015-01-05
GAAAAATGCGACAGGCGGCAGATTTTTTCCTGCCCGACTGATGTCAGTCAGGCGGGGTTTCGTTTTTTTTCTGCAAAAAAATGAACTATAAAAAGAAAAATGCTTAATGTAAATATCTACTGTTTAAAAAAATTAGTAAAGTCAAGGTAATAGCTAATCTTAAACTGAGATCTGTTTTAAATATAAGAAGCGGGATCTAAAAATTAATATTCGATATTCCTTAACTACTCTTCCACCCTCAACTCCTCTCCCTGTTCCAACTTCTTCGACACCACACTATACGGTCCCTCAATAATTTCCATCCCTTCTGTCAGCCCTTCCAGAATTTGAATATACTTATCATCCTGAATACCTGTCTTCACCTGAATCATTCGGGCCGTATCCGCTTCGATTACAAATACGACTTCTTTGATGTTCTCTTCCACCTCTTTCTTCTTTTTATCTTTTTTCTTGCCTGGTTTCTTTTTTTCTGCCTGATTAAGATCCCGGGTTGTTACCGCCTGAATCGGAACAGTAAGGACATCTTTCTCTGTATTGGTATTAATATCGACCGAAGCAGACATGCCCGGGCGGAAAGGAAAGCGGCCACTTTTAGCCATCATTTCACGGTAAGAATCCGGGTTGATTCTGATCTTAACGACAAAGTTGGTCACCTGATCAGTTGTCAGGCTCGCTGCCGTACTGTTGGTCGCCGAGTTGGCAATTTCCGTCACATAACCAGTAAAATTTTCATCCAGGTAAGCATCTACTTCTATTTCGGCGGGATCACCTACGTTGACGCGGAGTACATCATTTTCGCTGACATCCACCTGTACTTCAATCATACTCAAGTCTGCCACACGCATCATTTCCGTTCCTGCCATTTGTAATGTTCCGACGACTCGCTCGCCCTGTTCTACATCAAGCCGTGATATAATACCGTCTATCGGCGCGACGATATTGGTTCTACGCAAAGTTGTATTGACCTCACCCAGTGTGGCCTGTGCACTCTTTACATTAAATTCTGCCGCATTTACAGTTTGTCGAGCCGCTTCTAAATTAGCGCGGTTAGAGGCGATGGTGGCTTCGGCAGATTTTAGATTGGCCTCAATACCGTCCAAGGTAGAAGTAGAATTATCAAAATCAGCGGAGGAGATAATTCCTTCGTCAAAAAGTTCTTTGTTACGTGCGTGAATGATACGGGTATTAACGGCCTGCGCCATAATCTGATCGCGCTGTGCTTCGGATTGCGTAAGAATGGCTTCGGCACGGGTGATGCCGGCTTCGCTGTTGGCCACCTGCGCGCGGGCGTTACTCACACTGGCCTGACTACGCTGCACCTGTGCTTGATAAGTATCCGCGTCAATCCGGCCGAGTAGTTGACCAGATTTGACGGTATCCCCTTCTTCCACAAAAAGTGCTACGATCTCTCCGGAGATATCCGAACTGATTTTTACTTCCGTTTCCGGAAAAACTTTACCACTCGCAGAAACCTGCTCGCGAATGCTGCGCCTGGTGACTTCTTCGGTTGTAACGGAAACCCCTTTTGGTTTGCTACGACTCTTGTACGCTGCAAAGGCAATTAGCAGTACTAATGCAATTACCAGAATAATAATAAACTTGTTTTTTCCCGTTTTGGCCATGTTGGAGGATATTTTTTTTAAAACTATAAATCGGCAGAAAAAATCGTTTTCCTACTTTAGTTCCAATCGTTTGCCTTGATAAAAATCAAGAATTTGTAACGAATAGAGGTAGTTGTATTTGGCAATGATTAAATCAATCGATGCCTGATCCAGATTATTTTTTGCGGTCGTATATTCGAAGGTATTGACCGCTCCCAGTTTATATCTTTTTTCGGTATTGACATAAGCCAGGTCAAGTGCACTTACTGTTTTTTCCGACGCTTCAAACTGTTTTTTATTGGCGCGCGCATTGGCGATAGCCCGTTGAATATCAACTTTTAACTGTTGCTTGTTTTGTTGTGCCGCAATCTGGGTATTCAGAATGTTTAGCTGTGCGCGTTCTTTGGCCAATCGGGTTCGTGCCTGATTATAAATAGGAATACCAACATTCAATCCCAGGCTTTGTCCAAAGTTATCATTCAGTTGATTAAAATATCCACGTTTGCCGAAAGTCCTTCCTTCCAGTTGGAAAAATTGCAAATCACCTGGCATACCATTAATAATGACATCTTGTGAAGGGGTACGGACGATTGTTCCAGCATTGTTGACTTTACTGAGGTCAGGTACTTTGTTGGAGTAGAAAGAATTAATATTTCCAAAAAGGCTAACGACAGGAAGTCCCAGAGATTTAGCGATTTCTGTTTCCAGATTTGCGCTGCTTAGTCTGGCCTGATCGGCTTTAATAAAAGGTTGGTTGGCAACGGCCCGGTTGTATACCTGTGTAAGGCCGATCCCGTCTGGATTGGCATTGACCGGAATTTTGACTTCATTTATTTTTTCAATTGCTATTTCCTCGTCGGGATTAATCTGCATCAGGTTTTTAAGGTTCAAATAACTGATATCCACGGCATTTTGTTGAGTAACAATATTTTGTTCGTCCCGGGCCAGGTTTGCCTGAACTTCCAGTCGGTCGGCCTCTGGCAAAGTACCCGCCCGAATGAGTCGATTTGTTTGAGTGAGTTGTGCCTGCGTCTGTGCCAGTCGGTTGTTAGCGTTGATGAGTTGCTCCTGATCCAACAGGATTTGTAGATAAGCAGCGGCGACACTGAGGGCCAGATCATTTTTGATCTGCTCGTTATCGGCCTCCGCAATATCTACGTTAATTTTGCTTTGTTTTATTTGATTGCGAATTCGTCCGCCATTATATAGCGTCACTCCGGCGTCCACTCCCAGGCTGCTGGTTACTACAGACTCGGACGTAAAGTCATTGGTGGTCGGGTCAATCGTCCGACCAAAATTAATACCCCCACGTAAATTAGAATTGACACTGGGGTAGCGGGAGAAACGGGCTTCCTGTTCACTAAGTTGCGCTTGTTCAATTTGATTTTGTCCTTGCTTTACGCTTAGACTATTTTGTTGAGCATACTGGATACATTTGGTCAGCGACCAGGTTTTTTGTCCGAAGCTGAGCTGAACGAAAAATAAGCAAAGGAATAGGGTTGTAAACTGTTTTATAAACATAGAATTGGATTTAGGAGCAATGAAGTTGTTCCGTTTTAAAGGTTTGAAGAACTTCCTGTAAAATATCTTTTGTCACCCTTAATGACTAGTAAACGACGTATTAAGTTGCTTGTGCAAAATAGCATTTCACGGCCAAGTAACCTATTCTTAGACAACTTCCAGAATAATTTATATTAAACGGTGCCTTTTCAGGACTAAAAGGTCAAAAATAGCGATCAGGATTGTAAAAAAGGAAAATATGTTTAATAATTCTTGATGAAGACCTTTGAGGATTAAACAAAATCAAAATATCAGTGGAAAGTGTTTTAAGAATGGCGATTAAAAAGATGAAGTATATTGTCTTAATTTATTTTATCAACATTCCTTAGCGTGTAGCGTGTAGCGTGTAGACAGTTTTACCGATTGTTATTATTGATTCTATTTTGATCAATCGTATTATATCCATAGTATCCTACCAGCCGATCGTAACGAGCGCCAAAAGGATGGTAATAAATCAAAATCGTATAGTCATTTTCTGTTTCGTACCAGTGACCTTCCAATTCTGTGAGGTCCAGTTTTGTCCCTCCTTTTTTTGGAGCAACAGCATACATATAGTCGTACACACCCTGCTTTAATTTTGGTTTGACAACATAAGCATGAATGACCTCATTATAAACCATTTTATACCGTGGATCAACCTGCCAGTTAGTAAATTCACCACTCAAATAAACATCGTAATCTTCCAGCTCCTGATTGACATTGAGCGAAAATAAAACATCTGCGTAATCTGACCGGATATTTTTGTCTCTGGTAGCCTGATCGGTATTTTCTATCACAAATCTGCCGTTCATATCTGGTTGTCGTAAAAAAGATTTATTGGATCGCATTTCGTCCGAAAACAACGTCACATCGTAAGTATCTAATTCCTCAATAATCCGGGATACATTATGGCGCCGTTGTTCTACGGATCGCAAATCCAGATAACGAAACTCCTTACCGCCCCCAAAACTAAATTTTCCTCTTGTATTGTATTTTAGCGTTTGTTTTCCTTCAGATCGGGGACGATTGGCGTAAATCGCATTATCCCACCGTTGATTTTGGCGTAACACTACGGTGATTTCACGGGCAGGATTGTCAACTCTCAGGTCATTATAGGATACCTCAAAATTTACTTCCTGATGGGTATTGAAATTTCCCGTAGCGGAAATAAACTCAAGATTAACGTAAACCTGACTTTCCTCATAAACCATAAATCGGCGGGTGATGACCAATTTATGATCGTCTTCAATATCATAGACTTTTAGAAGGTAATTTCCGGATAGCGTCCAGCGTACTTCTTCGTTGGGTAAGATGAGCGAATGGCGGGTATAAGGAGTCAGGGTATTGATCGAAAAATCATATTCTTCAATGTCTCCTTCCATTAATCCATTTATATAATTCAGATTGGTTAAATCCGAAGGAGTCCAATCCGCATTACAGTGTTGAATCGTATAGACATACGTACGGGTTTCCTCACTAAAGTCATCAAAAGAAAAAGACAAAGATTCGCTGGAATTCAGCTGGACAATCGGATCTGTCATGACACCAAGACTTGGCCTTAATTGCACCGTATGAATATAATCTACGTAGGTTTTATCATTGAATACCAGATTTTCATCCTGTGCCTGACTAGAAGTCAGGAAACTAAAAAAGAATAAAAAAACAGGTCCATATTTTAGAATACTCATTAAGTATGATTTTAAAATTCAAAACAAAAACTTCCATAACTTCCTTCCTGATCTAGAAAAAATCTGGTTACAAAACCCGAAACCTCCACGGCCAGGAAACACATTCTTCTGCGTAATCTATTCCAACCCTTGGACTTGCGGTGATTTCGGTTGGTTTAATAATCGTTCCGCGATCTTCCACCCAGATTTTGCTATCTGGTTGGCAAAGATCCATTCCTGTGTGGGATTTATGAATACCCAAAGCCTTAGACATAACGCCTGGCCCCGAAGATAATTGTGGTTTTTGAGTAGTAAAATTACGTCGCTCCAGCATCAGGGAAATATTATCTGTAGGAATAATTGCCCGGATAAGTACTGCTTGTGCATTTTCTTTGGGCCCGGTAACGATGTTGAATAGATGATGAATACCATAGCATAAATAAACATAAGCCGTCCCTCCCTGATCAAACATTACTTCCGTTCTTTTAGTTCGTCGATTGTTATACGCATGACACGCTTTGTCACCATCGGCTTGATAAGCTTCTGTTTCTATAATTTTACCGGCAGTATATTGTCCGTCAATATTGGTTGCGAGATATTTTCCCAATAACTGTTGACCAATCACTACCACGTCCTGATCAGTAAAAAAAGAACGTGGTAGTCGATTATGTTTTACTGGATTATCTGGAATAATTAGGTGCTTCTTTGGTGATTGTAATATTATGTGGATGACTTTCGGCGTATCCGGCAGCCGTAATTTTTACAAAACTCGCTTTTTTCATTTCCTCGATATTGGCCGCTCCACAATAACCCATTCCGGCCCGTAATCCACCAATGTATTGTACCATTACTTCGGCGAGTGTACCTTTGTACGGAACGCGACCTTCAATACCTTCAGGTACTAATTTTTTAATATCATCTTCTACATCCTGAAAATAACGATCCTTTGATCCCATTTCCATGGCACCCAACGACCCCATTCCACGGTAAATTTTAAATTTTCTACTATCATAAATAATCGTTTCACCCGGTGCTTCTTCCACCCCGGCAAAAAGAGAACCGGCCATGATCGTACTGGCTCCGGCGACGACTGCTTTGGCAATATCTCCGGTGTAGCGAATACCACCATCTCCTACGATGGGCACTCCGCTTCCTTCGATTGCTTTGCTGGCTTCGTGAATGGCCGATAATTGCGGCATTCCTACGCCTGCGATAACCCTCGTAGTACAGATACTACCTGGACCAACACCTACTTTGACACCATCTGCACCAGCATCTACCAACGCTTTGGCACCTGCTCCGGTAGCTACGTTGCCACCGATAATGTCCAGGTCAGGAAAATTCTTTTTGACTTCCCGGATTGCATCCAGTACTCCTCGCGAGTGTCCGTGGGCCGTATCTACACAGATCACATCCACGGCAACATTGCGCAAAGCCTCCACCCGTTCGAGCATATCACGAGTAACACCAACGGCGGCACCTACGACAAGTCGACCGAAAGAGTCTTTACAAGAAATAGGATAATCTTCTACCTTCATAATATCCCGGTAAGTAATCAGTCCGGCGAGTTTTTGATGCTCATCTACAACGGGAAGTTTTTCAATTTTATGCTGTTGTAAAATGGCTCTGGCCTGTTGTAGCGTCGTACCAACTGGTGCAGTAATCATGTTGAGTTTGGTCATCACTTCCGTAACGGGGCGATTGATCCGTGTCTCAAAACGCAAATCGCGATTGGTTAAAATACCGATCAATTGATTTTTATCATCAACAATGGGAATTCCACCTATTTTGTGCTGGCGCATCAATGCCAGCGCATCACCGATCAGTGCATCACCCCGGAGCGTTACCGGGTCAATGATCATTCCGCTTTCGGATCGTTTTACTTTACGAACTTCTGCGGCCTGTTCAGCGATACTCATATTTTTATGAACAATGCCAATCCCTCCCTGACGGGCGATTGCAATAGCCAGTCGGGCATCGGTAACGGTATCCATTGCTGCTGAAACAATGGGAACGTTAAGTCGAATATTACGGGTGAGTTGGGTACTGATATCTACTTCGCGAGGAAGGACTTCAGAATAAGCCGGAACGAGTAGAACGTCGTCGTAAGTAAGGGCTTCTCCCAAAAATTTTTGTTGGGAGGTTTGCGGTAACGGTATTTTTATGGATTCCATGCGCAAAGATATTTTATTGAAAAAAGAAAAACTATTTTTGAAGTAGTTTTTTAAAAAGAAGTTCGTTTTATGACCGAAATTCCAGTTTTTTTGTAGATTTTTTGATATTAGACTTGTTACCCATTAATAAATTGGTTCTATAAATAGTCTTTTGTCCTTATCTTTCGTCTATTTTTCGCTCGATAGCTAGGCTATGAAGTTTAAAATGAGACTCATCCAGGCACAAAATCCTTATTTCTGGATTTCAATTTGATAAAGAGTAACAAGTAAAGGGGACTATGACTATCTGAGTGATTTTTAAAAAGTAAATATAAATGATAAAGGTATTTGACGATAATTATTTTATGCGACAGGCGATACTGGAAGCGGAGAAGGCTTATGAGTTGGGGGAAATTCCCGTTGGAGCAGTGATCGTAAGCAACGAGCGGATCATCGCACGGGCGCATAATAATACCGAACAACTGAAGGATGTAACGGCTCATTCTGAGATCATTGCACTGACGGCCGCCGCTGGATATCTGGGAAATAAATATCTGGAAGGTTGCACGCTCTACGTTACTTTGGAGCCTTGTGCGATGTGCGCGGGTGCTTTAGCCTGGGCTCAACTGGATCGACTGGTTTACGGAGCGAGTGATGATAAGAGAGGATTTATGCAATTTGGTAAACGAATGCTGCATCCCAAAACCAAAGTAGAATTTGGAATAATGATGGAAGAATCAAGGATGTTGATGACCAACTTTTTTAGAGATCGTAGAAAAATGATATAAAAAAGCTCCAGGAAGTAAAATTCCTGAAGCTTTTAATAAAATAGTCTTTGGAATGGCGATTAAATAGTTCGCCTAGAATCTTAAGTTATTCTTTTAATGATCCTTATCTAACAAGCAGGGGTTACCCGCCCATCTGATCGTTTTTACTAGCAACATTTGGTTTGCTTTTTAATTCGTCCATCACTTTTCTGATGATCAAGGTTTCTTCTTCCTCGCCCATTTTAATCAGTATTTTGTAAATACCTTCGTGCTCATTTTCCAAGTTAAAAAATAAGCTATTTAATCCAGGGCTAACGGATTGTTCTACTTCTTTAATTTTTTCGCCACTTAGCGAACAGAGCTGGTATTCGATCACCCCTTCGTCCGCAAAATCAATGGTGACTTCAAATTGTTTGACCGTTTCCGGACTACTCATTGACATGACCATAAAGTTGTTTTCCATTTTTTTATGGACAATGGTGGTTTGAGAATAGCTGGCTGTACCATCGTCGTCCACTTGCTTAAGGCGATAATAAGCTTTTGGATCGTTGATACCGATATCCATAAAATGATAGGGTGTTTCCTCGTCTGATAATCCGGCGGCATCTACCCGCCCAATATCTTCGTAGCCGATACCGTCTACAGATCGCTGGATAATAAACCTTTCATTGTTTAATTCCAGAGAAGTAGACCATTCCAGCATGTTGCCGATCTGTAGTTCTGCACCCGAAAGTGGCAAGGCGTAAGTAACTTCTGCATTTACATTAGCCGTTATAAAAACGAATAAAAGTGCAGAAGAAAAAGATTTAAAGGATACCTTTGATGGCATAAAGTGTTTTCTCATCATGGTGAATTTATTTTGGTGATTGTGTATAATTTCTACCTTTATTAGCGAACGAGTATGTCCGTTAATATATCGTTAAAGAGTGGAGTGTTAAAGTGAAAAGACCTATATATTTCGTTATTTTTATAGAACAACAAAAATTTTATTACAAAACTCATCAAAAGTTATGAAACAAATACAATATATAATTCTTCTCCTCGGTAGTTTATTTGTTGTGGTTGGTTGTAGTCCCCGGCTTTCTCCGTTTACGCAACAGTTATATGAAAGCAATAATTGGACCGAAGATGAATTGAAACAGGTGCAATTTTATCTTTCGGATGATGTTATCTTGCGTCGGGAAGCTGCTACGGGAAATTCCCGGATCGAAGGAGGAGAGATAAAAATGGTGGATGGTCGAAAAGTAGAAGAAATTGTAATCCGTAAAAAAACACCGGGAGTACTCGTTTTTATGCCTAAGGAAAAGCGTTTTGCGGTTAGTTTTGAAACCAGTGATGATCGTTTTTTGATCTTTGGACCAAACCCCAAAGCGGGAAATCGCTACATATTACTCGCTTCGGAATGGAAGCGAAACCGAGGTAAAGTAACTTACGACGGAAAACCTTTTTATACCCCTTCTTCGAGTGCGTACGCGGCGCTGATGGTAGATTTGAAGAAAGTAAGAAAAGTATCTGTGAGAACCAGAACCGCTAAAGGAAGAAAAATTGATTAGGAATGGCGATTAAATAAATGCAGCGTGGCGGAAAAAGAGGAAGTATAGAATCGTCATTTATTTTGTCAATATTTCTTAGATAACAGTGCGGTAACTTTTTAGATTAGCTAATAGCCAACAGGCTAACAAGCCAAATTTTTAATGCAATCACCTCCAAATTAAAAGTTACCGAACCATTGTTAGAAAAAGTATTAATAAAGTGAACCATAATGCAAAAGAACGAGTAGGATGGTTCAACTTATTTTTAATAATCCCTAGCTGCTTTTATTTGCGGGAAATACCCTTAACAAAAGGAACAAATTTAAAATCTCCCAATGTTTTTTCTTCAAAATGGTGTTGGTCCAAACGGGTGATCAACAGCATTTTTTGTCCTTTGCTGCCTCCTACCGGGATGACCAGTTTACCACCAATTTTCAACTGCATTTTTAAAGCCTCTGGCACTTGTGGAGCTCCGGCAGTCACCAGAATTTTATCGAATGGCGCAAACTCCGGTAAACCCTTATAACCGTCTTTAAAGTAAAAACGAATACCCGCGTAGCCCATTTTTTTTAACCGTTGTTTGGCGCTGATGTGTAGCGTTTCGTGCCGCTCGATAGTATATACCCGCGCTCCTAATGTGGCAAGTACCGCTGCCTGAAACCCCGACCCTGTGCCGATTTCCATAACGGTTTCCCGTTTTTTAATATCAAGTAATACTGTTTGAAAAGCAACGGTAAAAGGGTGTGAAATGGTTTGTCCCTTACCAATGGGAAAAGCTTTGTCCTGGTAGGCCCATTCGGCGAAAGCCTTCTCAAAAAAGAAATGACGTGGTATTTTTTCAAAAGCCCGAAGGACTGCTGCATCTTTGATTCCTTTCTGCCTGAGTACTTCAACCAACTTTTTGCGCAGGCCCTGATATTGGTAGGTGTCTTTGTAGTGTTCCAATTTTAAAAGTTTGAGTTAAATTCTCTGTAATTTAGATAATTATAAAGACATTAGGGAATGTAAAGTTATTTTTTTTTAAATCAAAAAAGCGTTTGTAATCCATCTCGAATTACAAACGCTTCTTTTTATTTTTCTTAAATTTTTATCCATTAAAAGTATTGGAGTGTGCCAGAGGAGCAGGTCTGAAATAGCATCGCATCCAATCCGGAACCGGATCACCGCTTTCATTTACAAAATGGACATTGCCATTATCCATAGCGTTATAAGTCCAGATATGGACTTTTCCTTTTCCACTGATATAAGAACCAAAACGCATGATATACTGGACTTCCCAGCCTTCGTTGATGCGTTTGATATCTATATCGTTACCACCAATTTTAGGAATACCTAGATCAATTGATTTTACACCTTCTATATTATAAAATTCATTGGCCAGTGCGGACATGTTTAACGGCTCTCGGGAGCGTAAAGTGATCGCATCATTTTCGTCATCCCACTGAACGTGTTTGTCGATAATAAGGTCATATTCTTCTAATAACGCATTGAATTCGTCGCTATCCGTTTCGCTGATTCCATCCAGTAAAGGTTCGGCCCATTCGATTTCCCGATCAAAAATAATCACGAGGTGATCAATTGAGGGGTTTGGAAAAGTATGAACATTACATTTGGAAATAGACTGCGCTGTTTCGTTTTTTATATAAATATTGGTCAGTATTTCGTAGATATTTTCTACGTTTGATTTGGGGATAATAATATTTTGATACCTCAAGTCTTCTCTACTTGACTCTAGCCGTAGTGCCAGTCGGGCAGCATCACGTTTGAATTTACGCGTCAGACGCATTGGAACTTCGTTAACAGATTTTTTATGCTCAACGACCGGATCGCCTTCATTGGGCGTAATCCCAAATCCATGTGCCTTTACTCCCGAAAGGGGAAGTATGATTGAAACTGCTAGTAGGAAAAATAATCTAGTCATATTCTTTAGTGAGTACATATTGTGTTACTTATGAATCGTAAATTACCCAAATACCAAATTATTAATTGTTTCTTTCTATCGAAATTGTGACATAGAAATTGCTGCTAAATGGGTTATATGGTTAGATTTTCAAAGTATATATGTTAGAAACGCTATAATAATCAAGGTCTTATATACACGGTGTGTTATAGGCTTCCGTAGAATATTAGAGCAAGGATTATTCCAATTAAGCAGCCAAATGTTATAAGCTATTCTTTTATTGATTTTAGGAATGGCGATTAAATAGTTCGCCTGGAATCTGCATTTATTTAATCGCCATTCCTAAGCGAAAATTAAAAGTCATAACATTTGGCTCCTTTTCTTCCTTTAAAGTTGAAGTTCCACGGGCCGGTACGAAAGGGATTTATTTTTATACCAAAGAAAATATCTGTACCGGTGAAAGTTGATTTCCCAATCCAGCTGCCCAAATTGTCTGAACCCAGGACAAACCAGGCAAGGCGAACCGAAAACCCAGTTCTTAGTTGCTGATAGTTGCGCAAAATCAATGACAACGAACCTGAAATCCATCTTGAATTATATCGGGGAGTAATAGCAAAAATATTGTCTCGACCAATCGTCTGAGGACTAAATTTTAGTCGTTGTACCCAGGTAGTATTGACATAAAAATCAGGATAGAACTGGTAATCTGCCTGTAGACTAAGTGCGGTTGGTAGACCGATGGAAAAGCGATCACCCGTTCTGGAAGCAAGAGAATCTCCCAGTGTCTGACTGCTTAAAAGCCTGGTGTAGTCAGATAAATCTGCAAAGCCATTGTAATCATCAATAGGTAAAATACCCAACAGTGAATTATTGGGTTGATTGATCTGGTGTAATTGTGCATTCTCTGAAAAGCTGATCTTCCCAATGTCCAGAATGCTGGCTCCCAACCGCCAGATATAACCATCCTCGTCTCCTTCTATCGTCATCACCGCACCCACGTCAAAGCCAAATCCCTGACCATTTTTACGAACCGCCGGATCAACATCTGTATTGGTATTTGAATCGGTAAAACCAAAGTTGATTAGTCCATTTTCCAATAATAAACTATCGCCGGGGAACTGCGTGATTTGTAAAGTACTAGATGTCTCCACAAAAGCGCCTTCGTAACCTGAAAGATATTTAGCAGTAATTCCAAAACTAAATTTACCATTGTAAGTAAAGAACGCAGGAGCAAAATTTATCCCGAATTCGCTCCAAACCATTCCCGCTGCATTGATGGGTGCTATGTCGATGGCTTCTTCGAAAGGAATTCGATCAATATAGTAGTAGGCTGCATTAGAGGGCACTCGATGAGTAGAACCCGCTGCTCGCAGGGCAGAAATAAAACTCAAAGAGTAGCCATTGTTGAGTTTAATACTAAAAGAAGGCCCCATCAGGTGCATAGAAGCGGATGCATATTTTAATTTATCGTTATCAAAATAGTCAAAGATTAACCAGGAGTCTTCTGTCGCAATATCATTGGGGGCGTAGACACCGTCAATTATATTATCTGGATCCTGGCTATTTTTTATAAGGTGAAAAAGGTGTGTATTTCGAATATGACCATAATTATTATCAGCGAAAAACCCCGCACTGGCAACGTTGATGTCGAATCGAAACGGAGAGGTAAGGTTGGCGGCCGGGTTTAGCACGATACCGTTAACACCACTGAATTTATCCAATCGTAAGCCTAGTTGTTCCTGGGAGCGTAGATGCGGTATACTTATGATAAAAAATAAAAAACAGTATAAAAGTAATCGGGTGTTCATCAATGTGTGAGTTATAAAGTACCAAAATAGATTAACACCTTAGGGAGATAAATTATTGTGCCAATGATGAACGCGCCAAAAGCAGTTAAGAGTACACCAGCAGCAGCAACATCTTTTGTTTTTTCAGCCAGGATGTGGTAATCTGGAGAAACGAGGTCCGTCAAATGTTCTAAAGCAGTATTGAATGCTTCGGCGGCCAGCACCGCAAAAATGCATAAAACGATCAAACACCATTCTATTTTGGAAAGACCCAGAGTACCACCCAAAATGAGCGCAATAGTTGCAGCCACGGCATGAATACGAGCATTGGGTTGGGAAATAAACAAATCGGCTATCCCCTTGAAGGCAAATCGAAAACTGTCAATTCTCTTTTTTAATATAGACATTTTTAACTCATTCTAGACAGTACAGCAAGATTAAGGAGATGAAAGAGCAATTGCTACTGCACAATTGGAGCATTAAATTGATAGGCTCCCCGAATACCAATGTGCTCTGAAGATTGATTTAAAATAGATTCGAAATCAATACAGGTGAGTTGACTAGAATGTAAAATATAATCAACTGGATTTTCAAACAGTTGAGAAACATCCAGCTTCGCAGTTCGTCGACTGTCGTTGAGACCAGCAGCATATTTCAAATCCTGTATTTCTCTACACCAGGGTGGCGCGTAGAAATCTCCCAGTGTTATGACTGGAAGACTAATTTTATCGATATAAGTACCAATTACTTCCAGATGTTCCTGCATATGGGTATGCGCTTTTTGGTATAGTGGAGGAGTCGTATGGGCAGCAATAAAGTGTATGGCTTTTTGACCTTTTTCACAGGTCAGCGTGCCCGCCAGGTTTGGAATATTGTGATAATAAAAAGTATCCAGATTCAGGATAGGACGCTTGGATAATATGGCGATTCCAAAAGGATCCATCCGAACAATACTTGAAGAGTAAGGATACAAACTGGACAATTCAGTTTGTAGCACGGGCAACCAATCTGGTGTCAGTTCTTGAACAGAAACCAAATCGGCGTCCGTTTTTTTAATTAACTTAATCGTCTGCTCATAATCTGAACTGGTAGAAGAAAGATTGAAATGGGCAATATTTACAATTTCTGAGTTGGTAATGATCGGAGACTTCATCTCCGCGTTGGTAGAGTATTTAAAAAATAAACACAATCCAGCGCAGCAGGCAAAACTGGTAAAGGTCAGCTTAGGTTGTTGAAAATATAAAAAAATAAAACCTCCGATTAAATAACCCAGCATGATCTGAATGGCAAATTCACTACCCATCTTAAAAAGGTAATAATTAGGCGTAAATATACAGAGGGCAGCTCCCAACACAATAATGGTGGAAATAATTACCTGAATGTAACGATAACTGAGGATTTTAGTAACCATAGTTTAATAAATATATTAAAAAATTTTTAATATAAAAGTTTTAGAACCATTAAACTTTTCTGGAGTTAATTCAGTCAGTCTTTGGAAGTCAACGTGTAGATGTGTTGGGTCGTGTAGGGGATAAAAGTAAAACAATAGATTGCTATTCTATAAAAAGCAGTTTTCAATTGTACACAAATTTAAGCAAAATTAGGGTTCCATGAAAGTATTATTCTAATCTTCCAGCTACGACAATGGTTTCTTTGTCCTTTTGTACTCGTCCGTCGGGATGAATAAATTCTGCTACAAGAACATAAATTCCCATAGGTGCTTTCGCTTCATCATCGGTACTTCCATCCCATTTCAGACTTCCTTCTGCCGCAACCAGTGTTTGTTGATTAAGCTTTTTAACTAGTCTTCCGCGGGCATCATAGATATTTACCTTGGCTAAAAAACCGGGATCTGTCGTTTGATAGGCAATAATCAAGGCATCCTGAAAACCATCACCATCTGGAGAAATGGTCGTCTCTTCCAGAGAAATAAATTTGTTTCCATCAATCATTCCTGCTCGTTCAGAAAATTGAGAATTCTGGTAAGTAGGTGTCGCAAACCCCGCTGTTTCTGCGGCAGAAGCCCAGTTACCGATATTTTGGGTCGCTTCATTTGGGTCAATTCTTTCCAGAGAGACACCGTTGCGATCGTCCAGAAGGGCATTGTTAAAACTGCGAGTGTATGCCAGTTCGTCCACAATGACTGATTCGGAAGTCAGCAAGACAATTTGATCTTCGTCATCGTCGTAGCTCGGTACGCTAGTGGAGATCAGTGCATTTGGATTTTCCACTTCGTACCGCGCCAGTATATCTGCTGGGTCTGGAGTCAAGACAATGTATTCGTTTGGAAAAAACAGACAGGGTGTTTCTACTTCTTCATCAAACCCAATGGCATTAAATTCAATCCTTTTTGCTAAAAATAAATCCCGGATATCTACTACTTTATCGCTTTTATTATAAAGTTCTATAAACCGGCTGGCATTGCTGAGTGGATTTACCAGCACTTCGTTGAGAATTAAATCTCCCGCTTCGATTACTTCGGAAATCGCAAATCGTCCGGACTGATCCAGCGTGGAAGCGTTATTTTTACAGCTGGAAAGAGCCACCGCTATGGTATAAATAGTTTCGGCAGTAGCCGAATTATTTAGCGAAATAGATACTTCATTAAAAAGAGGTCCGATCAAAGTGGCATTCAAAATAGAAGGGTTGGAAGGACTGAGTGTATAATTATCCAGGTCTCTAACGGTCATTTCATCAAGTGCCTGATCAAAATTTAAAATAACCTGATTGGAAAAGTCCCGATCCATGTATACTTTCTTCAAAACGGGCCCTTCGTTGTTTAATCTGCTTTGATCGAAAATATCATTTTGGCTACCAGGCGTACCACCAATATCCGCAAAACTGCTACTCCAGTCTGCTTTGCTATTTGTACAAATATTATCCGAATTGATACGCTCCAGCGAATAACCCGCAGAACGACCATTAACGTACCAGTCGTCGTCATATTCAACCGCATCAATAATATTATTGAGTGGATCGATTAGAGTAAGCGTTTCTCCTCCGTTGGTCAACGCAAATCTTTCCAGTTTTATAATGTCACCATAAAGACTGAAATCATCAAATACTGCATCCGCTTTTTGTAAAATCACATAGGCATCGGGAAGCAGTACAAAAAAAGGCAGTGTATTACCACTACTACTCCCTTCATCGAAAATGTAATTTTCCAAATTAATGGCTTTATCACTGCGGTTATACAATTCCACAAATTCTAATGCTGGTAAACCGTGCGAAGGAGTAGGGGCCGCGTATATTTCGTTGATAATGACATCATATCGTTCAGCGGGACTGGTAAGGAAAAAAGCAAATGAAGCCGTATTATTTGTTGATATATTATTGCCTGTACAGTCACTTACTGAATTTACCGTAAGGGTATATTCCTGACGATCTACGAAAATATTGACAAAATTTGCGGTAATCACCGAGCCTTCTTCATCAAGTGTCACGGAAACTGGAGAGAAATTACCTGGTGTAATGATATAATTAGCGGGGTCTTCTGCTTCTAACTCAGACAGAAACTCACTAAATAAAATGGACAAGGATCTGTCAGAGGTGGCGGTGGCGGATACGACCGCAGGAGGAGTGTTATCTGGTGTATTATCGAGCACTGAATTTATACGACCGGGCGTACCTCCGTCCAAATCATTGGATGCCATCCAGTTGTCGGCTCCCACACAGAAAAGGTTTGGGTTTATCAGTTCCAAAGTCCATCCACCAGCTGCTTTTTGCGCATCACGGTACCAGTCATCCTTATAAAGAACGCTATGAATCAGGTCGTTATCGCTGTTGTTTAGTGTAATTCGATCTTCACTGTTATTCAAAGCAGGAAGGCTACCAAGACCTATGACAGGACCAAATCCGGAAAGGGCGTCTACGTTTGTGGCCTCACAGATAATTACGTAGCCATCGGGCGCCAACACAAAAGAGGGAAGTGGATCAGCACTACTATTGGCATCAGAAAGCGTAAAATTTTCCAGGTTGATAAACTTATCGCTGCGGTTGTATAGTTCCACAAATTCAACAAGGGGTAATCCTACCTGGGGAGCAGGATCAGCCATGATTTCGTTGATAAGAATATCGTTGGCTTCTGCAACAATGGTTTCAATAAAAAGAAAATTTTGTGTCTGGTTACCTGCGATATTCTCTGCTTCATCTGCTATTCCTGTAGCGGTGATGGTATAGTTTGTTCCACTTTCGAGTGGTGCTACAGTCAATAAAATCCGGGAAGGATCATCACTGTCACGCATTGCGCTAATAATATTTGTGGCAGGAGAAAGACTATAGTTTGCGACCATTTCTACCGTAGCGGCGTCGAGCGGTTCGTTAAATTGCAAGCTGATTATGGTACCTTCACTGGCGTTGGCCGAAACCAATACGGGAGGCATAACGTCCGAAAAGAGGGGCGCGATAGCAATATCGTCAAAGAAAAATTTATCAATCCGTGTAGAAGTATATTTATTGCTAAACCCAAAATATTGCCCCATTGGATGCGTTCCGTCGGTAATGGTACCGTAAGATTGAAAATTGGTGCCGCCCGTTAAGTCTGCGAGTAATTCCCATACTTGATTTTGGTTGCGGGTAACGCGTACGCGAATTTCCGGATCGGTGGCCGCACTTCCAGCGGGCGTACTCAAAAGGAGGGTAGCACCCACACCATCCTGTCGATAAAGTTCCAGCGCATCGTCTCCTCCGCTAGCACCTGCTTGCAAAAAATAAGCATTCTGAGGACCTGTCAAATCGGATTGACTGGCATTCAGATAGGCGCGCATTTGATTGGAAGTTGAAGGGGAAAATTCTAAACGAAAGTAGAATTCCCAAGTGGTACTATCTGCGGTTGCTGCGGGAACAGAAAGATAGGAACTGCTACCGACAGTATCCATATTTTGTAATTCAAAACTACTACTGACCACGTAACGGCCGGTATCTCCCTCCCAGCCAGGATTATCGGTAAAATCACCGTCTGTAAAATTTTCCATAAATTGCGCTTGTAGACCGAAAGCAAGCAATATGAAAAAGGGAATAATAATATATCTCTTCATAGTATCAAAAATAGCAAATATTCGTAAATGCGTTTAACTTTGCGCTGAACAAGTCTGATAAACAGTCAAAAAACTTAAATCTCTAAATCTTTAAATCACTATGAAATTAGCAGTTGTCGGAGCAACCGGTTTGGTAGGAACCGTTATGCAGCAGGTCTTAAAGGAACGTAAATTTCCTATCACTGAATTTATCCCCGTGGCTTCACCGCGTTCGGTGGGTAAAAAAATTAAGTTTGATGGGAAAACCTATAAAATAGTCGGAATGGAGGATGCGATTGCCATGCGTCCGGATATTGCTATTTTTTCGGCGGGCGGTGGAACCTCGCTAGAATGGGCACCTAAATTCGCGGAAGCTGGAACGACCGTAATTGACAACTCGTCGGCGTGGCGAATGGATCCCAAAAAGAAATTGATAGTCCCGGAAATTAATGCAGATCAGTTAACCAGGAAAGATAAAATTATTGCCAATCCAAATTGTTCTACCATTCAGATGGTAGCAACCCTGGCACCTCTGCATCGAGAGTTCGGGATAAAACGATTGGTTATTTCTACTTACCAATCCATTACGGGAACTGGCGTAAAAGCAGTCAACCAATATGAAGCGGAGATAAAAGGTAAAACGGTAGCCGCAGAAGATATGGCCTATCCACATCCGATTTTTGGAAATTGTTTACCTCATTGTGATGTCTTTTTGGAAAATGATTATACCAAGGAAGAAATGAAACTGGTACATGAAACACGAAAAATATTAAGAGATAAAAAATTAAGAATCACGGCTACTGCAGTGCGTGTACCTGTGCAGGGAGGACACTCAGAGGCGGTGAATGTTAGTTTTAAAATGCCATTTGAAGTAAAAGATATCAAACGTATTTTGCGTAAAACCAAAGGAGTGACGGTACAGGATAATGTTAAGAAAAATATTTATCCAATGCCTCGAACTGCCCACAACCACGATGATGTTTTTGTAGGTAGAATACGGCGGGATGATTCAGAAAAAAATGCGTTGAACCTTTGGATTGTATCCGATAATTTACGCAAAGGTGCGGCGACCAATGCTGTGCAAATTGCTGAATACCTGATGAAGAAAAAATTGGTTTAGAATTTGTCTACTTATTCCTTAGCCTTTATTCAGTATACCTTAAGATTTGATTTGGATTAACACATCGCTCTTGAACAATGTCAAATGATAGACGCTTTACAAGTAGCTTTTAATCTAAAATGTATAATAGTTTGATTTTCAATCCCTTTTTTATACTTTTATCAAACATATTACAAGAGAAACACTGATTTTAAACGAAATTTTTAACAGATACAGTAACATATGAAGACCAAGCTAGTGCTTTGGGGTACCAACGAAAAAGAAGAAAAAATGCTGATTGCATTAGAACTTCGACCCAGCGAATCAAAAGTAAATGTTTACACCTTTCCAGAAAGTTTAGCGACCGAGGAATTTGGTAAAAAAATGTTTGACGAATGGAGAAATGGACAGGCCGTCTTGTTTCCCGAAGGTTATCAAACTATGGAAAGGGAACTCTCTCTGACCGATCCTCTTTTACCAGATACGATCAAGGTGGAAAGAGGCGACGTTATTCAACGTGCCCAAACGGAATGGCAATTTGTGGTCCTTTCGGAAAAACTCAATCAGGTTTATAAATCTGAATTGGCTGAATTAAAAGAAAAAATAGAACAGCTGACCGACTACGATTCTAAAACCTGGGAAGCACTCAAAACTTTTTGGAATAAAGTGCAGGGGCAAGTTCGAGAACGAAACCTTTTTCGGGATCACGCTAATAGTTTGCGAGAAAATACCAATGAACTGTTTAGTAAGATGAAAGAGATGCGGGCTGTCTTGAATAAAGAGTTTGAAGGAGTTTCACAAACACATTTTGAGACCTTTAAAACCAAGTTGACCGAATTAGAAGAAAAGGTGACCAAAGGAATGAACCTTTCTAACATATTCAATGAACTGAAGGATGTTCAGAAGCAGTTTCGGGATACTAAATTTACCAAAGAACACCGCGCCAAAGTTTGGAATAAACTGGATGGATTATTTAAAGTAGTCAAAGAGAAAAAGTTTGGTCCAGAAGCAGCAGGAGGAAATTCTCCTACGGATCGACTTACTAAAAGATACGAGGGACTGATGAGTGCTATCGGTAGAATGGAAAATTCTATTGGGAGAGATCGCAATGATCTTAAATACGAAGATCGTAAAATAGCCAATAGTGAAGGGCAACTCGAAGCACAGATTCGTCAGGCAAAAATAAAAATGATCGAAGAACGGATTCGTTCTAAAGAAGAAAAACTGGCGGACATGCACCGAACGCGAGAAGAGCTGGATAAAAAAAGAGCGGCGCAGGCTGAAAAAGATAAGAGACGGGCGGAACAGCAAAAAATTCAGGAAGCTAAGGAAGCAGCCAAAGCTAAAATTAAACAGGAGATAAAGGCGGCTGAAACGGCTCGCGAAGCACAGGGAGAAAAACTGGAAGCAGCAGCGGATGCTATCAAAGGTAAAAAGCAGGAATCAAAGGCAGAAGAGGCTCTGGGAGTTGTTACCGAAACGGCTGCCGAAGTGGGTGACCAGATACGTGACTCCATCGAAGATGCAGTGGATACTGTAAAAGCAATTGCCGAAGTCGTAGGTGGAAAAATTACGGAAAAGGTTCAGGAAGTCAGGGAAAATATTAATGAAACCATCGAAGATGTAAAAGAGGAGGCGGCAGAAGTCAAAGAAAAGGTGATGGCAAAAGTTGAGAAGGTGGAAGAAAAAATGGAAGCGGCGGAAGAAGTGATAGAAGAAGAAATCGAAGAGATTGAAGAAATCGAGGAAGTGAATATCACCAAAGCTTCGGAAGTGGTCAACATAGTTTCAACACCCGAGGAGAAAACGAATCTATTAGACGATCTAAAAATTGTCGAAGGGATTGGTCCTAAAATCGAAGAAATTCTTCAAAATGTAGGGATCAAAAGCTGGGAACAACTGGCAAAAACGGCGCCTACTCAACTAAGTAGTATCCTGCTTGCTGCGGGGAGTCGTTACAAGAGCCACAACCCAAGCACCTGGCCTAAACAGGCACGCATGGCTGCCGATGGCAAATGGGACGAACTCAAAATTTGGCAAGATGAACTTGACGGCGGCATAGATCGCAAGGCCCAACGGCGAATGGAAGAAGAGTAAAAAAATCAACGAAAAAGTTCTAATGAAAATTAGAACTTTTTTTTTGTCTAAAAAAACACACTTGGCTTTTTTTTTTTGTCTTAAAATAGCCAATGACCAACTTTTGAAAAAATGAAATGAGCAAATCCTTTATCATTGTTGTAGAAAATAAACAATTTTACTAGCAACCTTTGAACATGAAAAAAATTTATACTTGCTTATTCCTATTCCTGATGTTAGCTTCTACTGTTTCGGCACAGGTAGTAATCAACGAATATTCCGCTTCCAATCTTTCCTCTTTTATTGACAGTTTTGGAAAGACCGAAGACTGGATAGAACTGTACAACTCAGGAGATACCGACCTTGATATCAGCGGATGGCATCTGTCTGATAAAATATCCAAACCCGAAAAATGGGAAATTCCCAGTGGTACGATTATTCCGGCTAACGGATTTTTGACGTTTCTCTGTTCCGGTCGGGACGGCACCTTTAGCGGAGAATATCACACAAATTTTAAACTAGCTCAAACCAAAGGAAATGAAGCGGTCTTGCTTTCTGATGAGAGTGGTACCGTCATTGAATCTTTCCTAATGGAATTGACCCTGGTCGAACATTCGCGCTGCCGATTAATAGATGGAGAGGATGCATGGGGCGTTGCGACCAACCCGAGTTTTGGTTCTTCCAACAATGGCACCAATCAGTTTACGGGATATACAGTGGCTCCTGTGATGTCAGTGGCGGCTGGATTTTACAACGAATCACAGACCGTAGAAATTACGAATAATGAACCAAATTCTACTTTGCGTTATACGGTAGATGGTACTAATCCAACCGCGGATTCTCCAATTTATAGTGACCCAATATCAGTACTAAATACGCAGGTGATAAAAGCCAGTGCTTTCTCCAATGATGCTAGTATCTTGCCGGGAAAAATGGATTTTAACACTTATCTAATCAACGAAGATTTTACCTTGGCGGTATTTTCCGTAGCGGCAGATTCGGTCATTGACCTGGCAAATGGAAATGGACCCGTCATTCCGATTGGTTCCCTGGAATATTTTGATGTAAATAAAGAAAGAACGGCAACCTCTTTTGGTAGTCTGAACCGACATGGACAGGATTCCTGGGTATTGGACCATCGGAGTATTGACTGGATCTCAAGAGATGAAATGGGGTATTCCAAAGCCGTCAATGCACCGTTGTTTAATTACTCGGAGCGGGACGAATACCAAAAATTTATGTTTAGAAATTCGGGGGATGATAATTATCCAGCGATTGATGATGGTCAACACGAAGGGAGTACGCATATTCGGGACGAATACGTACAGACCTTGGCTCAGAATGGTGAAATGGAACTGGATCTCCGTGCGGTGGAGCGAGTTATTTTATTTTTAAACGGACAATACTGGGGCGTTTACGGAATGCGGGAACGACCCGTGGATCACGATTATACGGATGAATATTACGACCAGGGAAAATACGATATCCAGTATCTATCAACCTGGCAAGTAACAGAGATTGAGTACGGTGGTCAACAAGCTATTGACGACTGGGCGAATATACGCGATTTTATTTTAGAAAACGATATGAGCAATTCCGCTAACTATGAAATTGCCGAGGATAGTATTAATATGCTTAGTCTGATCGACTATATGATTGTTAATCTTAATGTTGTTGCCTCCGACTGGCTTAATTATAATACCGGCTGGTGGCGAGGTCGTAATCCCGAAGGAAAACATAAAAAATGGGGGTATATACTTTGGGATTTGGATGCAACCTTCGATTATTATATAAATTATAGTGGTGTTCCCAATATTTCTCCCGATGCTGATCCTTGCGATCTGGAAGAGATTGCCGATTTTATGGACGGGTTCTTTGGTGGAAGTAGCGGTGGACCATTCAACCCTAATCCCGAAGAGTGTCTTACGATTAGCAACGGATCATCTCCTTACCCAGTCACAGATTCTATTTTTCTCGCGACTATTGCACAGGATGATTTTTGTTGTGCTGGCGATTGGGACGAAGAGTGTCAGTTAACTTATGACTTTATCGCCGCCAACGGGGTGGGAGAACCTGTCGAAAGTACGGACGTAGGAAAACACGAGAAAATATTCTTAAAACTACTGGAAGAGAGCCCGGAATTTAAAGAATTATACTATGCTCGTTATACCGATATGATGAATACCGTTTTTAGTTGCGAAAATATGATCAATACCCTGGACACCATGCTTGCTGTTATTCGCCCGGAAATGCCTCGACAAATTGATCGCTGGGGAGGCTCCATGATGGAATGGGAATCGAACGTAGAAGATTTAAAAGATTTTATTAATCAACGTTGTATGTTACTGGATGACGGAGCACTGGATTGTTATGAAGAACTATCTGGTCCTTATCAGTTGACATTGTTAACAGAGCCTGACGGAATTGGAGAGATTGATCTTAATACTTTGGATATCGAAGAATTTCCCTGGATGGGAGAGTATTTTGGTGGAACCAACAATAAAATCAAAGCAAAAGTATTCAATGACTTTGAGGAAGAGTATGAATTTAGTCACTGGATCAGTAGCTCAAACAATGTAATTTTACCAAGTGTAAATGACCGAAAGGCTAATATCAGCCTGGTTCAGGCAGATACTTTAACGGCTGTTTTTAGGCTAATTGGAACAGTCGCCAACCGGAATTTAGCGGATGAATTGTCGATGCGTGTTTTTCCAAATCCGGCAAATGAATATCTGATACTGGAATATGATTTAGAAAGAGCACAGGATGTAACGGTCAGTTTGGAGAACGCGATCGGTCAAAATGTTTTGAATTTTCCAGAAGCAGGTGGTCGAAAAACAGCGGGTGCTTATCAAATACAATTGCCTTTGACGGACAAGCAAATCTCAACTGGCCTCTACTTTTTAACGGTGCGGGTGGACAACGAACAGCGAACTTTTAAGGTGAGCATCAACCGGTAACCAGTGAAGAAAAGGAGAGAAGCGTTAACCTTACGAAAAGGGATAGTCGTTATAAAAGTGATTGATAAATTAAGGTACTTGATTGAAGATGTACTTGATAATGAAATCATTAACGTGACGCTATTCGGAAAAGCAAAGCTGATCTATCCTAACATCAAAACAGGAGATGAGATTTATGTACTGGTTTCCAAATATGAATCGAATAGCGGTAGAATGATTTTACCAACAGAATTTAAAATGAATGATGAGCTGCTAAATCAAAAACTTAAAATAGATAGGAAACAAAAGAAAAAGAAAAAGGATATATCTTATTAATTTTGAAATGGCCTGATGTTTTTAAAAATGTCAGGCCATTTTTATGCACTAATAGAAGGATAGTCCACCTTCAAAAGCCCGTACCGAGTAGCACACCAATAACAAAAAAGGTTTATATTTGGAAACAAATCCTACTCTATGGACAACACCAGCGCCCTTGGGACACTTCTTGCAATATTTATTTTTCTAAGTTCTTACAAAGGTTTCCGGGATCGTGAATATACTGATCACTATATTTTTGATATTGATAAAATATTAAAAGACAAGCAGTATTATCGTATCCTCAGTTCTGGATTTTTGCACGGCGGCTGGTTCCATCTGATTTTTAATTTAGTGGCCTTACTATCTTTTAGTACCTCAATTGAAATGATTTTTGGGAAGGTAAAATACCTGATTTTATATTTTGTCAGTTTGATTGGAGGAAGCTTACTCTCCTTGTTTTTTCATCGCAATCACGGAGATTACCGGGCCCTCGGAGCCTCGGGCGCCATCAGCGGTGTCGTATTTGCGAGCATTGTGTTGATGCCGGATAGTACCCTTAAGCTCATTATGTTACCCATCGAATTTCCAGCCTGGGCCTTTGGTATCGTTTTTATTATAGGATCTATTTTTGGCATAAAAAACAGCTGGGGAAACATCGGTCACGATGCACACCTCGGTGGGGCTATTGTCGGAATGCTGATGACCATTGTTCTTTATCCTTCGGTATTAGAAAAGCACCCATGGGTTTTGGCCGCTTTTTTATTGCCTTGTATTATTTTCTTTTTTCTCCTCTATCGGTATCCCGAAATGATGATGATCGATAATTTTATTGGTAAAAAATACAAAGAGGTAAAGTTAAAAGTGCAGGAAAGTCAACTGGAAAAAGTAGTCGATCCCGAAGAAGAACTCAACCGGATTTTAGAAAAGATCAGAAAGCAGGGTATGGCGAGTTTGACCAAACAAGAAAAACGGGATTTGAAAAAATTTTCGGAATAATTGGGAAAAAACTAAAATAACGCCTCCAATCAAGAAATTTCAACAATTCAGCAAGCGCAGCGCTTCAACAATCACAATCCTCCCGTTTTATGTAAAATAGGCAATTGCCCTCCGTACGCCTTGGAAAGATTTTCTTCCGTAAATGTAGTCTCCGTATTTCCCACAGCAATCAATCTTTGATTTAATAAAATCACTTTGTCAAAATAATTTTTTACCGAAGACAAATCATGGTGGACCACCAATAGCGTTTTCTGTTCCGTTGCCAATTTTTTTAGAATTTTAATAATCCGTTCCTCCGTCGTAATGTCTACGCCCACAAATGGTTCGTCAAATAAAAAAATATCTGCCTGCTGGCACAACGCTCTTCCCAGAAAAACCCGCTGTTGCTGACCACCCGACAACTCACCAATCTGTCGATCCTTAAACTGTGTCATTCCAACCTCTTCCAAAGCCTGATGCGCAAAGTCATGATCCACCTTGCTCATCCGCTGAAACATCTTTTTATGTGGATACCGTCCCATCAAAATGATATCATAAACCGTCGCCGGAAACTGCCAGTCTACGTCCGATTTTTGTGGAACATACACGACGTTTTTTCGGACCTCCCGGATGGTTTTTCCATTGATGACCACCGTCCCGTTATTGGTATCAATTAAACCCAGAATGGCTTTAAATAAAGTAGATTTTCCCGCACCGTTTGGACCCACCACGCCGTATACATTGCCCGCTTCGAGTTCTAAAAATATATTGGTCAAGACCCGTTTACGTTCGTAAGAAACCGAAAGTCCTTTTACAGAAATAGTTATTTGGCTCATTAGCTGTTCATTTTTTTGATCATAAATAACATACCACCTAGAAAAACTGCAGCCAGGAGTCCAATCATTATATAATTAGAACTACCGGAGCTTTCTCCTCCGTGGTTGTGTCCATTTTCTATCTGCGATTCGTCTGTTTTTTTTCTTGACAAAGCCGCTACAATGGTATTGGTATTATAACGCAACATCTCCAGATAAGTCGGCGCCGCACTATTTTCGTCACCAATCGAATCTGAAAACAAACTTCCTCCTACCACAATATTATTGTCCTTGGCAATTATATTCAACATCTTGGGGTTGATCGTCGTTTCCACAAACACCGCCGGAACACCAGATTCCCGAATCACTTTATTGACCCGAAGAATATCTGCCGTCTGCACTTCCGCATCGGTCGATACACCCTGAATGGCTTGTAAATTAAGACCATACCGACGGCCATAATATTGAAAAGCATCGTGTGAGGTAATTAAAATCCGCTGCGCTTCCGGAATTTTTTTTATCTCTTTTTCAATATACTCGTCTACGGTAGAAAGTTCGTTGCTGTATTTTTCGTAGTTGCTGGTAATATCCGCTTTATGTGCTGGTGCTAGTTCAATCAATGCATCTCTAATATTACGGAGATAGAATTCTCCCTTGCTCGCATCCATCCAGGCGTGTGGATCGGCTGCGCCCTTGTAGGTCATACTCGTCAGGGCTGGCAGGCCTTCAGTAACCGTCACCACGGCAGCTTTCGTCCCCGAATTTTCGATCAACGAATTGATCCAGCCCTCGAAAGTTAATCCATTTTTTAGAATCAAATCTGCACTCGCTACCAGGCGCGCATCACTGGGGGTCGGTTCGTAGATGTGCGGGTCCCCTCCGATGGGAACAATCATCCGGTGGTCGAAATGATCCCCACCAATATTTCGGGCCATATCCCAGATCATGGAAGCAGTGCTGGCTACGACAGGTTTATCCTGAGCGAATAATATGCTGCCACTAAAATTGTAGCATAGAATCGATAATAAAATTATTTTTTTCATCTTTCATTATTTGAAGAATAGCGATTGAATAAACGGAAATAAAAGATTTATCTTCTGATTGCCATTCTTCCACAAAGATAAGAAATTTAGACTAATCTAAAAAATAGAGTTTTAGTAGGCTAAAAGTAAAAAAAAGTTGTCAAAGCAAGTAAAATTGTATTAATTTGCCCAATAATAAAGTAACTCTAACCAACCAATCCAGTATAAAAAAGACCAGTCATCTGGCTTAAACCAAACCAAGTTATATGTCAAATCCAAATTACATCATGATCGCCGGAGCGGGCGGTATCGGTCGGGCCGTAGGTCTGATTTTAGCAGAAAATGCTTCATTTAAAGCCGAAATTTACATCGGAGATCTTTACGCAGAAACGGCAGCAGAAGCGGCCAACTGGATCAACGAAGGTTGTAACGCAAAAGTAGCCCACCAATTTACCATGCCCCGCGAGGGAAGCAGTGACGAAATGGATGCAGTCCTCAAAAAATGTGAAATTATCCTCGATTGTCTGCCGGGCAGTCAGGCACCGCGAATGGCCCGTTTTGCGGATCAGCACGATCTCCATTACGCCAACTTGACCGAATATGTCAAAGAAACCAACGAGGTAATTGAGATCGCTAAAAAATCTAAAAAAGGATTTGTGCTACAAGCGGGACTGGCGCCGGGCTTTATCAATGTGTTGGGCAATCAATTGTTTCAGCGATTTACCAAACAGTATGGAGTCGAAAAAGCAGATCGGCTGGAAATGAAAGTTGGTGCTTTAACCAGGCACGCACAAGCACCACATTTTTATGGATTCACGTGGAGTCCCGTAGGGGTGGCCACTGAGTATCTCAAGGACTGCATTGCAGTGAGAAACCATGAAAAAGTACTGCTCTCCCCGTTGTCCGAAAAGAACACTTTGATCATCGACGGAATCACGTACGAAGACAATTTAACCTCTGGTGGTGCGGCAGATTTACCAGATGCGTTCGCTGGAAAAATAAAAGACCTGGATTATAAAACGTTGCGTTACCCTGGTCACTATGATTGGGTACGACAAATTTTGAGCGAAGAGCCCATGGGCAAAAATGCCATCGAATATTTACAGGATATTATGCAAACCAGAATTCCTTCGGTGGAAGATGACGTAGTGATTGTCTACGCCGCGATCGAAGGAAGAGATAAGGATGGCGTATTGCGCGGTATTCAGGCTTCTTATAAAATTGAACCTACTTACGTGGGTACTAAAAAACTCAGAGCGATCCAGACGACGACGGCAGCACCGCTAGCAGAAGTTGCGAGAATGTTGTTAACGGATAAATGGAGTGGCCCCGTTTTTCAAAGTCAACTGGACGTAGAGGCGTTTATGAATGGGCCGTTTGTGAAGCCGATTTATGGAGCGGCGAGATAAGTGAAGAGGGCTTGTTGGCTGGTTAGCCAGTTAGCTGGTTGGCTTCTCTTCAGCATCTTTTCAACGCGGTCGAAGGAAGCCAACTAGCAAACTGCTAACTAGCCAAAACAAAATACATCACCTTATGCATCCCAATCGGCTCAATCTCAAAAGGCTCCCCTAGCTGAGAAAGTCCTGCCTTTTCGTAATATCCTGCCGCCGAAATTCGGGCATTGCACCACCATACGGGTACTTTTTTTTCTGATAAAATCTCGTTTCCTTTTACCAATAATTGACTGCCTGCTCCTTGTCCTTGAAATTCTGGATCAGTGGCCATTCCTCGTAAACGGTATTGAGGAGTCTCTTTCAAATCCGGATGCTTTTCTAAAAAATAGGAAGCAACACAAATAAGTGTTTCCTTATTAAAACAAAGATCGGGGAAACTTACAAAAAAATACACGGTTGCCGAGCTTTTCATTAAAAAAAATATAGGGCGGATTATATTCAACACTTTCGATGCGGTCGAAGGAAGCCAATAGCCAATAGCCAACCAGCCAAAAAAAGGAACTTCCGTTACCCCAATAATGTTTATAACCCGTATCTTCGCCCTTCAATTTAAATTTCTACTATAAAATGAACGATCCAAAACGATACATAATTACTTCGGCATTGCCTTACGCAAATGGTGCGTTACATTTGGGACATCTCGCAGGCGCTTACCTGCCCGCAGACATCTACGTACGTTATCTACGCCTTTTGGGTAAAGACGTCGTCTGGGTTTGTGGCTCCGACGAGCACGGTGCGGCAATTACGATTCAGGCCAAAAAAGAAGGGACAACGCCCGAAGCTATCATCAACAAATACCACGAACTTAATAAAGCGACTTTTAAAGATTTGGGTATTTCTTTCGATGTCTACCACCGTACCAGTGATCCGTTGCATCATAAAACAGCGCAGGATTTCTTTAAAAAACTGTACGATCAAGGGGGTGAGTTTGAAGAAAAAACGTCCGACCAATATTATGATGAGGAATTTAATCAGTTTTTGGCGGACCGTTATATTAGAGGTACCTGCCCGAAATGTCAGCATCCGGAAGCCTTCGGAGATCAGTGCGAAAACTGTGGTTCGACTTTGTCGCCTTCGGAATTGGTGAATCCGGTTTCTACGTTGAGTGGGAAAAAACCGACGTTGAAATCAACGACGCATTTTTATTTTAAACTGGACAAGCACGAAAACTGGTTGCGCGGCTGGATTGAAAACGGGGAAGTGGACGGCACAAAAGTACACGAGGCAAAAGACTGGAAAAAGCATGTGATCGGACAATGTTTGTCCTGGCTAGACGGAGGTTTGCATCCGCGGGCGATTACGCGGGATTTAGATTGGGGCATCAAAGTGCCCGTGGAAGGAGTTGATGGAAAAGTATTGTACGTTTGGTTTGATGCACCAATTGGCTATATTTCTGCGACCAAACAGTGGGCGGAAGACAACGGTAAAAACTGGGAAGATTATTGGAAGCGTGATGACAGTCGGTTGATTCATTTTATTGGAAAAGACAATATTGTTTTTCACTGTATTGTTTTTCCGGCCATGTTGAAAGCGCATGGAGAATTTATCTTACCGTATAATGTACCGGCCAATCAGTTTTTAAATTTCGAAGGAAGAAAATTCTCCAAATCCCGAGGCTGGGGAATTGAGCAAAATGATTACTTGGAAACGTTTAAAGATTTTCCTAACAAAGAAGATGCCTTACGATACGCGCTGATCCGTAACCTGCCCGAAAACAAAGATGCGGATTTTAAATGGGACGAATTTGTAGAATTTCACGACAACGAATTGGTTGCCAACCTTGGGAATTTTATCAATCGGGTCACAACGTTGACCACTAAATATTACGAAGGAAAAGTTCCCGTGGGAACCAAATTGCAGCTTGATCCGGTAAAGGAATTGGTCACCAAACTGGAAGCAGCACTGGACAGTTTTAATTTTAAAGTAGCGATTCAATTGGTGAATGAAATTTCCAGTTATGGGAATACGTATTTGCAGGATGTCTCTCCGTGGAAAATATATAAAGAAGATCCAGAAAGCCAGGAAGTAAAAGATTGTCTGGCGACCTGTCTGGAAATTGTGGGATTGTTGAGTGTCTTTGTAGCGCCTTTCTTACCGTTTTCGTCGGCTAAAATTCGAGGATTTATTAATTTGCCGGAATTAGAAAATGGAGACTGGCAGGACGCACATGATGCGCTTAACAATAAAATATCTCTTTATAAAGCTCACCATGTTATCAAAGAACCTGAATTATTATTTGCCAAAATAAACGACCGTAAAGATAGCAGTCGCCTCGACCTGATCACCGCGCAAAAAGATAAGTTGGCTGCCATTCTAGAAAAAGAAAAAGCCAACGACCGCGAGCCAATCAAGCCAGAAGTTACGTTTGATGACTTTAGTAAAATGGACATGCGGACGGGAACAATCATCGAAGCGGAAAAGGTAAAGAAAGCAGATAAACTTCTAAAATTAACGGTAGACCTCGGAACGGAAAAACGCACGGTTGTTTCCGGGATTGCCAAATATTACGAAGCCGAAAAAATTATTGGTCAGCAAGTTTTGGTCTTGGTCAATCTGGCTCCGCGAAAATTGCGCGGCATCGAATCCCAGGGCATGATTTTGATGGCAGAGGATGAAAAGGGGACGCTTTGTTTTGTAAGCCCAGAGAAAGGGTGGGGGAATGGGTTTGGGGTGCGGTAGTTTTTTTGAGGTGCTTTTTGACCTATTGGCTTCCCTTATTCGTAGAACACATTTGGGGAAAGCAGTGCCTTAGGCACTAAATAACTGGGCATATTGATCAACGTAGGAACAAGGCAACGTCTTGTTCTTACGTTGATCTGTTAATTCAACTTTCTCTGCCGTCTTTTTTTGAGTTTTTTAAATACTTTATTTAATCCTCGTTCCTTATCGACAAGCCAACCAGCTATTTCTCAAACGCCTTATCCACAATCTCCTTCTGCTGCGCATCATGCACTTTTTTAAATCCCGAAGCCGGAGAAGCCTTGGCTTTGCGACCAATGTATTTGGCATCCGTCATTTTCAGATGGCTAAAAACGTAGCGCCACGGACCCATATTTTCCGGTTCTTCCTGTACCCAACATTTCTCCGCTTTGGCGTATCGCTTCATCAGCGTATCTATATTTTTTTGTGGGAACGGATACAATTGTTCAAAGCGAACGATGGCGATATCTTTACGTTTGGTTTCGTTCTTTCTTTCCAATAAATCGTAATAGATTTTACCAGAGCAGAATAGCACGCGCTTAATATCTTTAGCGTTTTTGTCCGTTACTTCCGGATCATCGTAGTATTCCTGGAAGTTATTATCAGTAGTAAATGCTTCTTTTTTAGAAATACAAAGTGGATGTCTTAACAAGGACTTGGGCGACATGACCACCATCGGTTTTCTAAACTGCCAGGCCAGTTGACGGCGCATGGCGTGGAAGAAATTAGCGGGCGTCGTGATATTGGCAACAATGATATTGTTTTCCGCACATTGTTGTAAAAAGCGTTCTACTCTTGCACTAGAGTGTTCCGGTCCCTGACCTTCCATTCCGTGAGGCAGCAACATCACCAGACCGCTCATCCGACGCCATTTACTTTCAGCGGCTACAATATATTGATCGACGATGGTTTGTGCACCATTGTAAAAATCACCAAATTGTCCTTCCCAAATTACGAGCGTATTTGGATTGGCGAGCGAATAACCATATTCAAAACCAAGCACCGCAAACTCGGAAAGCAACGAATTGTAAATTCTGTATTTTCCCTGTTTCTCTTCAATAGAGTTAATTCGATTGTATTCTTTGCCAGGTACTTTAACGTCATTGAGTACTGCGTGTCGATGAGAAAAAGTACCCCGTCGAACATCCTGTCCGCTCATCCGCACATCCTTGTTTTCTAACAAAATACTGCCGTAGGCCATTAATTCGGCCATCGCCCAATCGAGTACGCCTTTGTCGAGGAGCTTTTGTTTTCCTTTAAGAAGTCGATTGATTTTAGACAGTGCGTTAAAATCAGCGGGAATGGTCATCAGATGATCAATGATTTGATCCATCATTTTATTGGCGATCCCTGTTTTTGGAGAAACAAAGAAATCTTTGTCCGCTGATTTTCGGAGCGATTTCCAGGATAATTCTGTTTCCTGATATTCGTAAGGAAGTGGTTTTTGTCGCACCTCATCCAGGCGATCCTGCAGATCATTCCAGAATGATTTTTCCATGTTTTCTGCCAGTGCCTTATCTACCTCGCCACGAGCAATTAGCTTCTCGGAGTAGATCGCTCGGGGATCTTTATGTTGTTTGATAAATTTATACATGAGCGGCTGCGTAAACTTGGGATCATCGCCCTCGTTATGTCCATGCTTTCGGTAACAAACCATGTCGATAAAAACATCGTTGTTAAATTTCTGTCGATATTCGGTTGCTAGCTCAACGGCAAAGATAACCGCTTCGGGATCATCACCATTGACGTGAAATACGGGTGCCTGAATCAAACTAGCCGCAGCAGTAGAATAGGTAGACGAGCGCGCATCCTCAAAATCGGTTGTAAAACCAACCTGATTATTGATGACAAAATGAATCGTTCCTCCGGTATGGTAGCCTTCGAGTTGGCTCATCTGTACGGTTTCGTAAACGACTCCCTGGCCAGCGGCGGCAGCATCTCCATGAATTAAGATCGGGAGAATTTTATCATAATCATTATCATATAAAATATCTGCCTTGGCGCGCGAGAATCCTTCGACGACCGGATCAACACTTTCGAGGTGCGAAGGGTTAGGGACCAGTTTGAGGTGAATCTTATTGCCTTCGGGCGTAGTCACCTGCGAAGAAAACCCAAGATGGTATTTTACGTCTCCGTCCCCAAAACTCAAATCGGGCAGAGCGGTTCCTTCAAATTCGTTAAAGATATGGCCATAGGTTTTGCCCATGATATTTGCCAGTACGTTCAGACGACCCCGGTGGGCCATGCCGATAATAACTTCTTCTACTTTATCTGCGGCACCTTTGTTGATAATGGCGTCGAGGGCAGCGATGGCGGTTTCTCCTCCTTCGAGGGAGAACCGTTTTTGACCAATATATTTGGTGTGAAGAAAATCTTCAAATCCAACGGCACCGTTGAGTTTTTCGAGGATTCTTTTCTTTTTTTCCATAGAAAGACCAAAATCTCCGTTGATTGGGCGATTTTCGATTTTATCGCGGAGCCACATTTTTCGATTCGATTCTTCAATATGAGCGTATTCAAATCCAATACTTCCCGTATAAATGGTACGCAGGCGTTCGAGTATTTCCTCGAGCGTAGCATTTTTCATTCCAATCTCTTCGCCGGCCTGAAATACTTTATTTTGATCGGCTTCGGTGAGATTGTAATCATTCAAATCCAAATGAGGTTTACGATCTAGTCGCTCCCGGATTGGATTGGTTGTAGAAAGCAGGTGTCCGCGATCTCGGTATCCGTGAATAATAGACATTACGCCAAACTCTTTCTTGAGGTCGCTCGTTTCGGTGGTCGACGCGATTTTACCATTTTGAGTACCATTGGTAGCACCATTTGATACACCGTTGGCGTCTTGCTCCGAAAATTCAAACCCGGCAAAAAAGGAGCGCCAACCGTCTTCTACAGATTCAGGATTCTCTTGATACTGCTTGTAAAGGGATTCAATATAGGAGGGATGGGCGTTAAATACGTAAGAAAAATCACTCATGAGTGATGAATTTTTTATATTATAAAATATTTTTTATGAAAAACGAGACTTTTGAGGATTTGTTCCGTCTAAATAGAGTAACTACTATGTAGTAATATTAGTGTGCAATTTACTATAATTAGTTAGAATTTAGTGAGGTACACAAATAAAATTACTTGAATTTAAGGGATGAGGAATAAATAACGATCTATTCTGACTTTCTAAAATATGATTTATACTTCCTCTTTTTTCGCCACGCTGCGTCCATAAAATGGTTATTATGCTAGTGCCAAAGTCCATAAATACCTAAGCCAAGAAAACCAATTTATTTATACCTCATTCCTTACGTTTTTACGTCAGAAGAACCCTTTACTTACAAAACGAACAAATCATTACTTTAAAGAACTAGATAATAGTAAACTTTGAGAACTATTTATTGTTTTATTAAATATAGATCACAGAGACAGATAATTACATGAACTTTAATTAAAAAAAAATATGAAAAATAGTTTTGAAGAATTAGAATTAGAAGAGAAAAATACGATGCCAGAAGGATCAGAAATGAATCTTTTTGCTCAAATTAACCAAACAAGGTCCATCGGAAATGTATTTGGAAATTTTTTCACTCAAATCAGTGGATTAATCGCCATGATTTTAGGAAAAAAATAAACTTAATTATATTTCCATAATTACTTAAAAAGTCTTAACTTTGCATTCCGTTTCAAGTAATTGGAAGGATTTTTTCAAAAATTAAGATATTTTAATAGATATGGCTAATCATAAGTCTGCAAAGAAAAGAGTACGTCAGGACGCAATTAAGCGAATTCGTAACCGTTATTATAAGAAAACTACCCGTACGGCTATACAAAAGCTACGTACCATGGAAGATTCTGCGGAAGCTAAAAAGTTTTTACCAAAGGTAGTATCTATGGTAGATCGATTGGCTAAAAAGAATATCTGGCACAATAATAAAGCAGCTAACTTAAAGAGTTCTCTAACGTTATTAGTGAATAAGTTGGCGTAGTATTTCTTTTAAAAGGAAGTGAGAAGTGTATGTTGAGCGATCGACATACACTTTTTTTGTGCACTAACTAAAAATTCGACTTTAGCCGTTGGCTTCCTGTATACGCAAATCTGAAACAGATTATTAACAGTTGAGTTAATTCATGTAATAGAACAACTAGTGCCTCATCCCGTAAGTAAATAACAAGCATAGATTGGTATGGATTTACGGGATGAGGCACTAGTGCCTTCGGCATTAAATAACTGGGCATATTGATCAACGTAGGAACAAGGCATTGCCTTGTTCCTACGTTGATCTGTCAACTTAACCTTTCTCGGCAGACTTTTTTGAGTTTTTCAAATACTTTAGAGGGC
>Ga0209828_1000543_pt1 | contig 35650 bp, 34 predicted proteins | sample MaitaG_FD_187429 | JGI IMG/M metagenome (GOLD analysis project Ga0209828, IMG submission 187429) | Marine algal microbial communities from Maine, USA - Maine_Asex2 metaG (SPAdes) (version 2) | ecosystem: Host-associated > Algae > Red algae > Unclassified | place: Maine, USA | collected 2015-01-05
GTCGACTAGCATTCATGCTGACTGGCCTCCGGGTGCTTGGGATTGGACTACGCACTCAAAGCCTAGTACCTGGAGCCGGTCATTTCTCTCTGTGTTTCAGTCGCTTGCGCTTAAATCAGTGCCATTCCCCCTAAGCCCTCTTTTCAGACTCGCCGCCGTTGTGGTCGTTTACCAAGCGCTCTTGATGAGATCAGCGGCACGTTCGGCGATCATGACCACGGGTGCGTTGGTGTTGGCCGTAGGCACGGTGGGGATGATGGAGGCGTCGACAACGCGAAGGCGATTGATACCGCGAACGCGCAGTTTGTGGTCGACAACAGCGTGCCGGTCGTTGCCCATCTTGCAGGTTCCAACTTGGTGGTGGTAGGCGACAAGCGTGTTCCGGGCGTATTCGGCGAGCTCCTCGTCGCTTTGCACATCGGCGCCTGGGTAGATCTCGCGGGCAGTGATGGCAGCTAAAGCCGGTTGAGCTGCAATCTCTCGACTTCGGCGGATGCCTGTGACGAGGGTTATGACGTCTTCGTCGGTGTCGAGGTAGTTCGGATCGAGCGAGAGCGGATCGGTAGGCTCACGACCGGTGAGCTTGATCTGCCCTCGGCTGGTGGGGTTGTAGTCCGCTGAGATCAGCGTGTACCCGTTCGGCGTAACAGGGTCTTGCCCAGGTGAGTAACCGGGTACGTGGAGGAACAGCAGTTGGAGATCAGGATCTGCCAGGTTGGGCTCGGAGCGTGTGTACACCTGGGCGTGAAAAGGCTGAAGTGATGGATCCGATGGCGGCGGGAGTGGTTCGGAGCCTTCGAAGATGACCGGCACGGCCGTGTGTTCGTGAAGATTCTGGCCGACACCGGGAAGGTGCTTCTTGACTCTGATGCCGTGCTGCCGCAGTTCCCGACCGTCACCGATGCCGGAAAGCATCAGCACGCGGGGTGATTCGATAGTACCCCCAGCCAAGATGACTTCACGTCGGGCACGGATTTGTTCGGTGTTACCAAATTGGGTGTACACGACGCCCTTGGCCTTGTTGCGGTTCAAGATCAGCTTCTCGACTCGGGCGTTCGTGATGAGCGTCAGGTTCCGGCGCTCGAGTGCAGGCTGGAGATAGGCGACTGCGGCTGAGTGACGAAGGCCGTTCTTGATATTGAGGTGCGCGTAGCTGACGCCTTCGATGGTGGCGCCGTTGTTGTCAGCATTGAACTCATAGCCAGCCTCGATAGCTGCATCGACCATGGTGGCGGTAACGGGATGGGGCTGGTAGTCGGCAGTGACCTGCAGAGGACCATCGCCACCGTGGAACTCATCTGCGCCGCGTGAAAAGGTTTCGGATTTCTTGAAGTACGGCAGGACGCTGTCGTAGTCCCAGCCGGTGTTTCCGGCTGCGGCCCAGGCGTCATAATCGGCGGCATTTCCTCGTTTGTGAACCATGCCGTTGATCGACGATGACCCGCCGACGACTCGACCGCGTGGCCAGAAGATCTGGCGGTCGTTGCAGCCTTCCTGGGGGTCGGTCGAGTACGCCCAGTCGAACTCGGAGTTCCACAGCTCGAACAGTCGGGCAGGCGTTGAAATCGCCTCTGAGTTGTCTGGACCGCCGGCCTCGATCAGCAAGACCGTGGAGCCGTCTTCGGTGAGGCGGTTGGCGAGTACGCATCCAGCGGTGCCGGCACCGCAGATGATGTAGTCGTAGCGCCGCTTGCTGGCTTCGGCGGGGTTGATGCTCGCTACGATGAGCCCGTCGCCGAAAACGATCGTACCGGACGCAACGGCGGCGTTGCGAATGAACTGGCGGCGGGTCATTTTCATGGTTGTGTCCTGATAGTGGCGCGTTGGGCCGACAGATCTACTGAATGAGCGGGATGGTTGGCAGTCCAGTTATCGAGGAACCGGAGTGCCGCGAACGTGGTGGAAGCGGATTCGGCGGTGTAGACCACGAGGTGCTGGTCCAGTACGTGAAGACTGGCGATGATTTCGATGTCAGGGTCGCTGCCGTTCGGGAAATCAGAAACCGTCGCAGCAATCGGTTGCGGTTCGGCCTTAAGCTGTTGTTATTTAGAAATCAGTTCTATGGCTTTCGTACTCACAACTCTTCCGAGTTGCCTGGCACGATGCGCTTTACCGTACCTAGAAGCCTGTTAGTACCGACCTCGAGCAACACCATCTGACCATCGCGCTTGATCAGGACGGAACAACTGTCTTTCGGGCTGTAGCTCCACACGATGCAAGAGGCATCGCCCTTGATGGACCACGTTCCGTCAAGCATCGAGGAAGAAGGCAGTCGCGCCTTGGCGGTGCCGTCAGCGCCGTACCAAAGCACGATCTCGCCGCCGCCGTTCGGCTCTTCAAGGTAAATCGAGTTGCCGGTCATTAGTGCATCGAGCTGCGTTGCGCTCATTATTGTATCCATCTGCATTGCGGTGGAGCCTGTGCTCGTCACTATCGTCGCCACCAGTAGAGCTCTCGGTTGATTGATCAAGGCTCGATCACGATCTTGCCAAACGTGCTGGAAGTCGCTTGATTGTGCAGTGCCTTCTGTGCCCGCTGTAGTTCAAAGCGTTCGCCTATGATCGGTTTGATACTGTGCTCGTCGATAAAAGCCGACAGGTCTTCGTACATCGCACCGCTGCCGACCATGATTCCGCGTAGAGACTTGCCAAAGAGCGAAAAGCCTGGAGCTGGACCGTCCATGTCTATCAGGCCGATCGTCGCGGCCTCGCCGCCGTACTTGAGCGCAGTCAACGACTCATTCGCAGTGCCTGTGCCGATCGTGTCGATGACCTTGTCGACTCCGCCGGTTGCATCGAATACAGCCTGCCCCCAGTTGGGAGACGCCATTCGGTCGATCACGGGACCAACACCCAAGGCGGACAGTTGTCGTCGGCTGGAAGCACTTCCAGAAATCGCGGACACAGAAGCGCCGGCCGCCAGTGCCAACTGCATTGCAAACAACGCGACGCCACCGCTACCGGTGATCAGGACGCGTTGTTGCGCGGCCACCGGGTGATCGCTAAATAGCGCATTCCAGGCGGTTACCGCCGCACATGGCAGACAGGCGGCTTCGATCGACGTCAACGAAGTTGGTGTTCGCGCGATACGAGCAGCGTCCAGCACGACATATTCGCTCAACACACCATTCTCATTCAGCGCTCCCAGTCCCATCCCTGCGTCTGCTGGTGGTGCACCTGTGTGCCAGCCCTTGAAGTGCAGATTCACGACTCGATCACCAACCGTCCAGTTCGTGACGCCCGTTCCAACGGCATCAACAATGCCCGCCATATCTGATGCAGGCACGATGTCCTCGTCGGGCATGCGACCGAAAGGCCCAGCGATGACCATGAGATCGCGAGCGTTCAGTGAAATCGCCTCGACTCGTATCCGAACTTGATTCGGACCAGGTACGGGAATCGCGATCTCCTCAAGAACGAGACCGTCGATATCGGTAACGTCATGCTTCAGTATCCAGCGTTTCATCACTTAGTTTCGCTCCAAGCCTTGACGTAATCACCGCCGAAGATCATTCGGCGGACGGGAGTACTGGCGAGCATGTCAGTGAAGCCAGGCACGTTCGCACCAGCCTCATCGAGTGCTGTTGTTTGCTCGGTTGTCAGAGTCACATCCAGCGCGGCGATGTTGTTCTGCAGTTGCTCGACGCTGGTCGCACCGACGAGTGTCGAGGCCACGCCTGGACGCGCCGAAACCCACGCAAGTGCTACCTGAGCAGGAAGTCGCTCTTGTACTTCGGAGACGCTACGCAACACTTCCAGCAGTTCCCAGTTGCGATCGGTAAACTTGCTGTCCCCAAACGGGTTATCGCCGCTCAGGCGCCCTGTGCCGCTCGTGTCCTCTCGTTGATACTTGCCAGTGAGGAAGCCACCGGCGAGCGGACTCCAAGGCACTACGCCTATGCCAGCCTCAATCGCTACTGGCACATGTTCACGCTCGATGTCACGTGCAACGAGGGAATACTCAACTTGCATGGCTATCGGCCCTGGCAAGCGTCTCTCAGTGGCGATCGTGGCTGCCTTCATGGCAACCCATGCCGGCATATCGGAGAATGCGAAGTAGCGGATCTTCCCAGCACGTACAAGATCACCGAGTGTCTGGCAGATTTCTTCAACCGGCGTGACGCTGTCCCACACATGCATCCAGTACAGATCGACGTAGTCGGTGCCCAGCCGTTTCAGCGAACCTTCGAGGGCTCGGTGAATATTCTTTGCTCCGTTACCACCGGCGTGCGGATTGCCGCGTGTTGCATTGAATCCGAACTTGGTTGCGAGAACGATCTCATCACGTGATGCCGTGTCCTTGATGAATCTTCCGACCAGTTCCTCACTCACACCATCGGAGTAGATGTCGGCTGTGTCGACGAAGTTGCCGCCTGCGTCGCGGTAGGTATCGAATACCTTGCGAGCCGTTCCGTCGGTCGATTTCCACTCTCCGGGGCCAAATGTCATGGTGCCCAGGCAGAGTGGGCTGATCGCCAAGCCGGATCGGCCCAACGTGCGAAAATCGGTAAGAGACATCACATTGTTTCATAGTGATCGGTATGAAACAGGCTATAGCCCTTGCGCGATCGTGTCAATAGATTTCATAATCTTCGCTATGAAAGAACAAAACTCTTCGACACCTCGCAAGACGGGTAGGCCGCTGTCGTTCGATCGAGACGTCGCGCTCGAGAATGCCATGCTGACCTTCTGGCGCTATGGCTACGAAACCACTTCGATCAGTGAACTGACGGCGGCGATGGGTATCACTGCCCCAAGCGTCTACACCGCCTATGGCGATAAGAAGCAACTATTTCTCGAGGCGATGCGGCTGTACGCAGGCTCATCCGAGAACCTCAAGCGTGTCCTAGATGAGGCGGATACCGCCTATGATGCCGTTCATGGGATGCTCATGGCCGCTGCCGATGCGTTCACCGGCAAGACAACCCCGCCCGGTTGCCTACTGGCAAGTGCAACGGCCAGCGGCTCAAAAGACTCGGCCGACGTTCAAGCCGCGGTTACTGCTGTGCGACGTGAAATCATGAAAATAGTGTGCTCACGAATAAAGCGCGACGTTCAGAACGGTGTTATGCCAACCGACACCAACGCTTCCGCGTTGGCGACCTTTGTGATTGCGGTGATACAGGGGATGTCGGTGCTTGCTCGTGACGGTGTGGGGCGCAGACCTCTGAAGGTAATGATCAAGACGGCAATGATGGCATGGCCCGAGCAGCAGCAGCCTAAGTGACCTGCATAAGAGCGCAGATCGACTACCGCTTTGTACACTCCAACGACGGCCGGCGAATGTCCTGCCTTAGCGGGTTAGGTCACGTTGAGGTGTGCTTAGCGTCAACTCATGTCAGCGATGTGATCGATGGCCATGATTCGCTGATGCCGAGAGTATCCATGACGAGCGTCGACCGGTCGGCTTGAATGATCGCGACAACGCGCTTCGCTCATCCTCTGGCTTGGTCGATTGACATAGGACAACATGGCAGCCCTGAGTTGACGCGGGATCGTGTAATTATTTCCGATCACACTCACCGGTCAACCGATGAATCAGGCAACGGACAAGGTACCGACAGTACCGCGCAAGGGCCGACCTTCCAAGGGAGCGACACCGTTGTCCCCGGCGCTTGGTAATTCGCGGATAACAAAGCAAGCCTTTGACGCCTACGGGCCCGCCGCCGACGTGACCGGCAACGACACGTGAGCTGACTGGATTCGGCAGACGCTCGACAAGAAAGCGGCTTGGGACACGGCGTCTACTGCTTGATCCAGCCGAGTACCCGGAATCGGCAGATCCGGTGAATTTGGTGTCTGTAGGAACCTCGTCGTCGAGGCGCTGGATGTAAGCCAACCGACCGTCAGTTGGCACGTCGAAATCCGGCGGCGTGCCGAATTCGTCTGTGTTCAACGGTAGCCGCGATGGTCCAATTGCTCGTGCAACGAGACCGAATTATCCGAGTTCCATCAGTGGCTTCAGGATGATCTCTCGATCAAGTCGCGTCACCGCAAACGTGCAACTGACCGTGGGCTGTAATTTGGCCACCACTCGATGAATACGATCTGGTGTCAAAGAAGGGAGTCTGCGCTGATCAACAGGCTGTCCCTCATGTGGACGAGTGAACGTGTCTTGAGAGGGATCCGAAATTTGTTTTCACGAACGTAGATCGCGGCTGTTGTCCACGACGGCCTTGATGGCGTCCCGCAGCTGAGCGTCGACGACAATCGTTTGCGCCTCGGTGGCTGAAACCCCGAGCTTTTCGCTCAGCTGCTTGTTGGTCAAATGGCCCCGACAGGCCGCATGTATCCATCGCTCGCGCGCCTCTGCGATACGTCGAACTCCGATCGGAAGATGCAGGATCTTTTTCATCGATTGTTCCTCGTGCTCACGACGCGTCCGAGTATATGCCGACCGCGTCTCTTGCTCCAGAGGAGCGCGGCGCGGCCGGGTGAAGTTACTCAGAAAAACCTTACAAGGGCGGGAGCAAGCTCTGTGTTTCAGCTATTGAACGGGCTCATTGAGATCACGAACAGCACACGCCGTACCTCCTGTTCGGGGACATCCTGGTAGATCGTCGCCGCTTCCTTGTGCCAGAGTGAGCACGGCCAGAATATCTGAGGAGGAAGCCCGGGTTTTCGTTCACATTCATTAATGGAATTGAAAAATCCCCCTCGAACAACTTGACCGCTGACCGAGGGGGTTGTCTTCTGTGATTGTCAAGATCTCAGGAGACACCGACAGTGTGTCATTGTCCGTTCGTGGATGTCACGTTCTGGTCCAGCCTTTTGGCCTGGGACCAGCAGATTGCCGCTCAGGTTCAAGCCGCTGGCTGTCCGCATTGCGGCGGCGCGCTCCATGTGGCCAATTACCCGCGCAAGCCGCGCGGTGAGCAGCGCCAGACACTCGGTGAAGCGTATACGCGGCGATTGAGCTTCAGCTGCGCTCGGGAGGGTTGCCGGCGACGGACCACGCCACCCTCGGTCCGTTTCCTGGGTCGCAAGGTGTACCTGGGCGCTGTCATCAGCGTGCTCAGCGCCGGCGCGAAGGCGTTGAGCAACACGCAATTCTCAACACTGATCGAGCAACTGAACCTGCCGGCGCAGACGCTCAATCGTTGGCGCCTCTGGTGGAACGAGCAAGTACCTGCAAGCGCGTACTGGCAATCCCTGAGTGGCTGGTTCTCGCCACCGATCTCACCACGAGGCCTGCCCGGCGAGCTGCTTGTCCGAGTGCAGGGTAGCGATCTGTGTGATCGCCTATGGGTGTTATTGCAACTGCTGTCCCCGCTGAGCTGTGGCTCGGGCGCACTTTTGCCGAGGGTCGTTGCTTCTACGCAGAAGATGTGATCGCGCCACTTCGATCGACGAGGCATTGTCCCCTCGTCGATCGAAACGGAACCCAAGGCGGACATGACGACTCTCTCTGATCCACAGCGATGGGCACGGCTGCGCTTCACGGTCGTGGGACCCTTGCTGGCGACGCCGCCCGAAGGGCGCCAGTTGCAACAGGCGTTTCGCGAACTGAGCGAGCGCGACTGGCTGCATCCGAACACCGGGCTGCCGGTACGCTTTGGTGTCTCGACGATCGAGCGCTGGTTCTATGCAGCGAGAAACACGCCCGACCCGGTGGCGGCGCTGTGTCGCGAGCGACGCAGCGACGCCGGATCATCGCGTGTGTTCACGCCGCTGCTCATCACCCAGATACAGGCCGAGTACAAGAAGAATCCGGACTGGACCGTGCTGTTGCACTACGACAATCTCGTGGCGGCTGCGGAGCTGGCACCGCAACTTGGCCAGGTGCCTTCCTACTCCTCGATGAAGCGTTACTTCCGGGCCAACGGGTTGGTTCGGAAAAGCAGGCCGAGCACCGATACACCCGGCGCTCGGCAATCCGCCGCTCGGCGCGATGCGCTCGAGATCCGCAGCTACGAGGCGGAGTATGTCCACGGGCTCTTCCATCTCGATTTTCATCACGGCTCGCGCCGCGTGCTCGAGCCGGATGGGCGCTGGATCAAGCCGATGCTGCTCGGCGTCATTGACGATCATTCACGCCTCGGCTGCCACCTTCAGTGGTATCGGGCCGAAGATACGCAAGCGCTCGTACACGGGTTCTCTCAGGCACTGGCAAAAAGGGGGTTACCCCGCGCCTGCATGTCCGATAACGGTTCGGCGATGATCAGTGAAGAGTTCACTGCCGGGCTCCATACGCTGGGCATCGTGCACGAGCGCACGCTCCCTCTGAGCCCGTATCAGAATGGCAAGCAGGAATCGCTCTGGGCTACGCTGGAAGGACGGTTGATGGCGATGATCAAGGCCAGCGAGCAGCTGACCCTGGAGCGGCTCAACCTGCTCACCCAGATCTGGCTCGAGCAGGACTATCACCGCAAGGTACACAGCGAGACCGGCACCACGCCTCTGCAGCGCTTTACTCAAGCCTCGTCGGTCGGTCGTGATGCACCGGACAGCCAGGCGCTGCGCCGCGCCTTTCGCAAGCGAGTGACCCGGCGTCAGCGGCGTAGCGATGGCACCTGCACCGTGGAGGGCAAGCGCTTCGAGATCCCCAGCCGCTTTGCTCACCTGGAGAGGGTCACGCTCAGCTACGCGCGCTGGGATCTGGCCCATGTCGATCTGATCGATCCGGCGAGCGGCGTCGTGCTCTGCCCGGTGTATCCGCTGGACAAGAGCGCCAATGCCAACGCCTCACGTCGCGCTCGCGAACCGCGACAGGAGCTCGACGGCTCGACAGCGGCCGATACCGAAACGGTGCCGACGCCAGCTTGCCCGGTGGTTGACGAGGAGGGTCTGAGCCCGCTGATGCAAAAAATCCTGCGCGACTTCATCACCTCGGGCCTGCCGCCCGGCTTTATCCCTTCGCCGTAATCCCTGACAAGGCTATTCTGACACCCCACTCATGAACAAGAAATTACTCGCCCTCTACAGCCTCAAGTACAACCCGTTCAGTCCGGAGGTGCCGGTCAGTGCGCTGAACGTCACGCCGCCGATCGAGCACTTCTGCTGGCGTGTGGAGACGCAGCTGGTCAACGAAGGAGGTTTTGCTCTGATCAGCGGCGATCCCGGTACCGGCAAGAGCGTGACGCTGCGCGTGCTGGCGAACCGGCTCGGCGAGCAGCGTGATGTCTCGGTCGGCGTACTCAGCCACGCCACCTCGAACATCGCCGACTTCTACCGCGAGATGGGCGACATCTTCGGGGTGGCGCTCCGGCCGCACAATCGGTGGGGTGGGTTCAAGGCACTGCGCGAGCGCTGGGTAGCCCACCTGGAGGCCACCCATGTGCACATGCTGCTGCTGGCGGACGAGGCGCAGGAGATGCCACCGATGGTGCTCAACGAGCTGCGCCTGCTCACCAGCGATCGGTTCGATTCACGCTCCCTGCTCTCGGTGGTGCTCGCCGGCGACTCGCGCCTGAACACGAAACTGGCCCGCGAGGATCTGCTGCCTCTGGGTTCGCGGATCAGAATCCGTCTGGCCATGGAGCCCGCCGACCGGGAAACGCTTGCGAGCATGCTGATACACCTGCTGAGCGAGGCGGGCAATGCCACTCTGATGACCCCCGCTCTGGTGCAAACACTGGCCGAACACGCGATGGGCAATCCCCGCATCCTGTGTGTCACGGCAGCGGAGTTGCTGGCGGCCGCTGCCCGCGACGAGGTGGCCGTGCTCGACGAGAAGCTGTACCTGGAAACCTTCACGGCCCGTCATCAGAAACGAGCTAGGAAAGCCTCATGAATCCACACGACAGAGGCGGCATCCGCCACACCCCGGATCTGTTCGAGGCCCTGGGCTTGCTCGATGACCAGAATGTCTGGGATCTGTTGGAAATCTTGTACGCGTTGATCGATGCCTACGAGGGGTACTACGCAGAACCCTTGCAACGGCTTCGTGCCCAACGCCACCGAGATATCCATGAACCTGATCCCCAGCTGAGGCTTCCGCTAAAAGCTGACGAATGGGACGACGAATTCTGATCGATCAGGTCGCGACACCTTGCCTGGACGCGCCACAGCGACCATCGTTTATCGCGAGCCCGATGCCATCAAATACCGTGGCCCCTCTCACTTCATCGTGGACGTGGAAGGCAGGGAGGTGACGGTCGCGTTTCACGAGGGACCTGGCGTTCTCACCCCCTGGGTGGCGCGTAGCGACGGTGCGCGATCGCTCGTCGGCTGCGAGGCACTGCAGGCGAGCCACCTCGTTCGCTTCGAGGCGGAAGCGCTGACGGAGCTCATGGTGCGGGACGAGACTGCCCGGCGATGGGGCAATCACCTCCTGCAAGCCGAGCTTGTCCGGCGGACACGTCGAGAGTGGTCACTGGCGGCGGAGCCTGCCGCTCGACGCCTCGCACGGTTCCGGGCAGATCATCCGGCCGTCGAGAAGGCGGTGTCGGGAACGGTCGTGGCCTCCTACCTCGGTATCACGCCGGTAAGCTTGAGCCGATTGAGGAGCGACTGTCGGTGAACGGAAGGCCGCCCGGTCTTCTTCTGGCGATCAGTGTCGAGGAGGCCTTTCTGCATTGCGCCAAGTCCATCGCTCGGGTAAACCACTCGACACCAGGCCCAATATCTCGGTTTGCCGCTGGTCGGCGCCTCCTTATCACGCGTCGGAAATGTTCCGTCGCCTTCAACGGCGAACCCTGGAGACCGACATGCAGGCACTGCTGTTCGAATTGAAGCCGCGAAAGGGCCATGAGGAACACTACTTCAGGCATGCCGCTGCACTGCGACCACTGCTGGCGCAGCAAGAAGGGCTGAATTACATCGATCGCTTCCGGTCGCTCTCCCGCCCTGGCGTCATCCTCTCGCACTCACTGTGGCGAGACGAGGCATCGCTTGCGAAATGGCGGACGAACCGACGCCACCATCGCTCGCAGGCCGCAGGTCGAGACGAACACTTCGAGGATTATCGACTCCGCATTTCGCATGTCCTTGCTCACGCCTCGAGGGGACAGGAGGAGAAGCACTGGACGCGGGACGGTGCATACCGCGCTGCCGAGTCGCGAACGCCGCGCTATCTCGTCATAGCGCGTTGTGAGAACGAGCCAGGTCAGGAGCGAGGAGAGTCTTTCGCGAGCGTCACCGCTGACGGTGCCTACGTCAGTGTCGTCGAGCACGAGGACGAGTCCGACGCGCGGGCCACGTGGGCATCCTTCGCGAACGCCGACGTACCAACGTCGATCCTGTGCATGGTCTCGCGTGACTACGGCATGTTCGACAGGGCTGAAGCGCCTCAGTATTTTCCGCCGATCGACGAACCCCCTACCGGACTCGAAAGCTCGTGAACGCCCCTGCGCGGAATCCGGTCAGCAGTAATGCAAGTCCGAACAGTACTGCCAGCAGTGGATCGTATCGTCTCGTGCCCATCGCCACCGAGCAACCGCCGCCACCACTCGCGGAGCGGCCGTTGTCGCCCCCGCTCGCACCGCTCCCTGCATCGCCGCCTGTCGCCACCCCGTCCACATCCGACACCGGCGCCGTCCCATCGAAGAACGTGGCGGCGCGTGCCCATACCCGTTCGCTGACTTCGATTCCCATCTGGCGGCCGGGAATGTCGTCGACCGGTGGATGGATGCCGCCCCAGATGCGCGACAGGCTGGTCTGATCGGAGGCGTCCCGATAGGTTGCCCATTGCAATTCGACGTCGACACTTGGCCCTTCCTCGAACACCAGGAAGTCATTCCTGTTGGCTGTAAAGGTGGCAAGACCCCCGGGAAAGAACGGATCGCCGGTCAGTCTAGTCAGAATTTCGGCTGCAGCACGTGAGAATGTTGAATGGCCGGACACGTAGCCTGCGAACGGTGGTGTCACGAAGGTCGGTCGCTGATAAGGCCACCAGTCTTCCATCAGGATCCAGCCGACGCCTGCCACATCGGTATCCGGATTGCCGATGAAGTCGGGGCCACGCCAGGCGAGGACCTTGATCTTGCCGACGTTCACGCCGCCGTTGCCTGCCAGCGGGTCACCGCTCTGCACGACTTCCATTCGATCGACTTCGAGCGGCACGCCCTGGACGGAGTAACGGGCCGCGCCGGGATCGGAACTCTGGCCTTGTTGGGCCATGTAGCGAAGCGCTGAAACCGGTCGAACATAATCGTAGCCACCTTTGGCGCTCCAGGCGGCAATCGCGCTGTCGTGCATGGCAGCTCCCAACAGGAAGTAGGCCTTGACGTCCATTTCGAGGGTATCCAGGAGTGCGCCTGTGCCCATGAAACGGCGCTCGAATTCCTGGTGATCGCTGACTGTTTCGTTGTAGAGACGGAACCAGTGACCGGGTGGTGTCTCGCTGTCCGGTCCGTCGGCCCAGAACTCCGCCAGTACGCGGGTGTAGTCGCCGCGTGGCACTCGGTTCTCGGCATAGGGCTGTCCGGTGGCCGGGTTCCGGGCGTGCCCGGCGCTGCGGTCGCCACCAGCGAGTCGGTCGTAGTATTCGAGGATGCCGTCCGGGGTCTGTGGCAACTCGCCCGCGTTGCCGAGGGCGGCTGGGGATATGTCCCAGACCACGCCGTCGTCCGGATCGAGGTGGCGTGACCACAAGGCCACCAGTGCGTGTCCGTGCAGATAGGCTGTGTTTCTGTCGGGGTCGTCGCCAAGCAGGGCGGGTGGCCCGGGATCGAGGTAGACCGGCAGCTGCTCTCCATCGCGCTCGACCATCGTGATGTCATCGGCTGTCAGCGCAAAGGGCTCGACCGCGCTCCACTCGGCGCCGAGAAAGAGCGGAATGCCGGTGCTGTTGCCCGACTGATCGATGAAGATATCCAGTTGCAGGGGCTGCCAGCGATTCGGATGCGCGAGTCCCGGATTGCCGCTCATGGTCGGGTCGAGCGGGGCATTGACCGATTCGTAGCGGCGGTTGGCGTAATCGGCGGCCTCGTTCGAGCCGTCACTCTGACCGTGCTTGATGATGCAGTCGGCGATCGCGTTGCCGAGTTCGGCTGGCCCCGGCTCGTCGTCCAGGTTGGTCGATTCGTTGGCGGCGTCGTATCCGAGGGCCACGAACAGTTCGTCCGTGCGCTGGAAAACGTCGATGCGTCCGGGTGACTCTGCAAAGCGCTGCCGTAACAGTCGATACATCGCATGGCTGAGAGCCGTCTCTCGATGCTGCTGACGCGTGGAGTCCGGAACGGCGTCGCGCACCGCGGCACGTTGCGTGTCAGTGAAGGCGCAGCCTGTGCCGTTCCTCTGTATGCGGCCGAGAAACAAGGGCGTGGCTGCGTCGTCGTATGTCGCCCAGGCGTCGTACATGGCTGCCGACGTGTGGAAGAGGTTTCTTGCATGCACGGTGGGTCGGGCGAAGTCGCGCCGAATGGCGAACAGCAGCAGCTCGTTCCATTGGCGGGCGACTGAGTGCGTCGGCGCAGTCTCACCGTCGACACCGTTTACGCCAGCCTCGTCGGCCTCATCGGCCAGCGCTGCCGGCTGGACGATGAGCATCCACACCAGGCTGAGAACCGTCAATGATTCGACGCGCCAGTGACTTGCGCCGTCAGTGAGCTTGTTCGCAACTTTGGGCAACCCGGCCACGTAGGCCGATGCTCTCCCGCATCTGTGGCCGAGTTTGTGCAATATCATTCGCATTTCTATATCGTAACCTTATGCCTGATCCGAGAGAAACGTCGACTGTGTTGATGCAACGTGTCTGCCTGTCCTCGATCGTTCTTCTGCTCCTCGCCGGCTGCGGTGGCGGCAGCGGCGACAGCGAGGGGCCAACGATCCTGTCGGATGCCACGTCCGGGCCAGACCCGTTGCCTGAATCGGAAACGCCCACCGGTGAGCTGCCGCCGACAGTGGAAAATTCGAATGAAGCACTGGCTGCCGACGCCGCCTCGGTCACCTATTCGGTAACGCTTGCAAGCCTGTGGCTGGTCGACGACTATCCGCAAGGCTTTCCAGATGACGCGCACTTGTCGCACATCGGCGGCGCCACCCACAACGCGGCTGTGTCCTTCTGGGAACCCGGTGCCGTGCTCAGCCGCGGCATGGAAGACATGGCCGAGACCGGACGTATCGAGATATTGCTTGCTGACGAGGTTGCTCCCGCCATCGAGAACGGCACGGCCGATTCGAGCATCGCTTTCCGTGAGTACGTCTATTCGAGTACCGACGCCCTTGCGCGCGGAGTCGACAACAAGCTGACCTTCGAGCTCGAGATGAAACGTGCGTGGCCGCGCGTCACGCTGGTGACGATGCTCGGCCCGAGTCCCGACTGGTTTGTCGGTATCGACGGGCTCGCCTTGTACAGCGAAGGTGCCTGGCAGACCGAAATGAGCGTGGACCTTCCGCTCCACGACGGCGGCAGCAAATCCGGCGTCGAACCGTTCATGGGTGGGCCCGATATCATTCCGCCGCTGCCGGTTTCGTTTGCGGCCTATGACCCTGCAAGCGGTACTTACCAGCCGAGCGAAACGCCGCAAACCATAGCGCGCATTTCATTCGAGCGACTGCGCTGATCGCGGTTTCCACATTACCCGAACCACCCATACAACCAACCGGCAACGCCTGCCACGGCAACCGCCAGCAACAACCCGATGACCGGTCTTTGCAGGCCAGGGGAGGGCGAGTCGGCACTGGCCGGCCAGGCCGTGAAGCCCGTAATCATGGCGCGGATGAGATTGCGTCGCGCCCAGAGCAGGTAGACGAACACCATCAGGATGTGAACCCCCACCAGGATCTGCAACAGCAGCGCATTCGTGTGGTGAATGTCGTATAGCCAGTCGCTTGTCGCCGACGATACGTCGCCATAGAAGCGACCCTCGACAAATTCGTCCTCGTCTGCGATGAACAGGCCGGTGCAGGCCTGTACACCGATAAGCGTCAACAGTGCTGCGACCGCCCAGCCACCGGAAGCATCGTGCCCGTCAGCGGGGTCAACCTCGCGCTTGAAGAGCAGTTGGCCAAGATCACGAACGGCATCGAGCGGATTCGAGAACAGCGCAACCAGCCGTGCGTTGCGGCTGCCGATGATGCCCCAGCCAATCCGGAAGACCAGTAACGCAAGCACGATTTCGCCTGCGAAACGGTGCCAGTCGACGAAGAGATCGCCGGTACGACCGCTGTAGATGAGCACGGCGATGCTCGCGACAAGCGACCAGTGAAACAGCCGAATCCAGATATCCCAGATTCGGACCGACCGAAAGGCCCCTTTAGCCGATGAATCTGCTGCCGGATCGGAGTCGACTGCCATTCGTCATCGCCCCCGATAGTCGTCACATCCGAGGCCAGCGCCCCGCACGATTTACTTCTTTTCGGCCCGAAAATCGTCGTGGCAGCCTTTGCAGGAACCGCCGACATCACCCATGGCGCCCTGCAGGGCATCGAGACCGTTGCCAGCCACGGGGAGCAGTGCCGCGACCGCGTCCTTGAGCGCCTGATTCTTCTCGTTGATGGCGGGGAAGGTTTCCCAGATGGCGGGGAGGGCGCGCGTTTTGGCGTTGCCATCGGTTGCATCATCAGACCCTTGGGGCCAGAAGGTGCTTTGACCCAGATTCACGACAGCCGACAGATTGTTGGCAGCTTCGCTGGCAAGCTCCGCATCGTATTCGCGCTTTTCCTTCGCCATGTCGCCGAGGATGCCGCTGCTATGACTGTATAGCTGGAACATGGCCTGGCGAGCCTTGATGGCATCATCGTGTGGGCCATCAGCGGCGTGAACGGTGGCGGCAAGCAAGACGCTGCCAACAACTGCGGCGCTCAAGGCGCGTCGTGTATTCCTGACCATGCGCGTTCTCCTCTCTCGATGTGATCGCGGCTGAATACCGTCGGACGTCGTAGTGCGTGCCACGACGCTTGATGTCTTTTTATGTAAATACGTGACGGATGTCAAAACAGCTCTTTGATCCGTAACGCGCGAGCCGTTCAACCGTTCAGCTTGCCGGCCGCCGCTGCCTCGAGTATCGCGGCGTAATCCTTGACCGTCATCGGTACCGGATTGCCACCGGCCGACGGGTCCTCGACGGCCATGGCCGCGATGCGCTCGATGTCGGGTTCCCGCACGCCAAGGCCGCCGAGCGTTTGCGGAATGCCGAGATTCTCTCGGGTTTCCAGTACGTAGCGCATGAAGCCGTCGAAGCCGTCTTCCAGATCGAGCCAGCGAGCCAGCGCCTCGATCCGTTCTTCTATGGCAGGACGGTTCGCACGCAATACATACGGCGTGAACATCGCGTTGGTCAGGCCGTGATGGGTGTCGTAGACGGCACCGATCGGGTGCGACAGGGCGTGAATGCCACCGAGGCCCTTCTGGAAGGCGACGGCACCCATGCCGGCTGCCGCGAGCATCTGCGCACGCGCTTCGATGTCGGTGCCGTCGGCAAAGGCTCTGGGCAGGTATTCCTTGACGAGGCGCATGCCCTCGAGTGCGATGCCGGCCGATAGGGGATGGAAGGCGGGGGCACAGTAGGCTTCCAGGCAATGCACGAAGGCATCGAACCCGGTGCCGGCTGTCATCATGGCGGGCAGGCCGACGGTCAGTTCGGGATCCATGATGACGACCGACGGCATCATCTTCGGGTGGAAGATGATCTTCTTGACGTGCTCGGCTTCGTTGGTGATAACGCCCGCACGGCCAAGTTCCGAACCCGTGCCGGCCGTGGTCGGCACCGCCACGATCGGTGCGATGCCGGCAGGATCGGCTCGCGTCCACCAGTCACCGACATCCTCGAAGTCCCACATCGGTCGCGTCTGCCCGTGCATGAAGGCAATGACCTTCCCGGCGTCCAGGGCCGAGCCGCCGCCGAAGGCAATGACACCGTCGTGCGAACCTTTTTTCATGGCGTCGAGTCCGGCGCCGACGTTGCCATCGGTAGGGTTGACCTTGACGTCTTTGAACACCGCACCGCCGAGTCCGGCGTCGCCGAGGATCTTCATCGCCGCCTCAGTCATCGGCAAGGCAGCTACGCCCGGATCGGTCACCAGCAAGGGGTTCTCGATACCGGCTTCACGGCAGGCATCGGCCAATTCCGCGATGCGTCCGGCGCCGAAGCGAACCGCCGTCGGGTAGGACCAGTTGGCGCTCGGGGAGGCGCCTGTCTTGCTCATGACGACTTTGCTCATGACAATCGGGTTCGCAGGTGAAAACTCTTCGGTCGCGTCAGCGCGTGATAGCCGAGTGCGGACAGGGTGACGCCGCGGCCCGTCTGCTTGACGCCGGTCCAGGCCAGGGCGGGGTCGAGGTAGTCGCAACGATTCATGAAGACCGTACCGCAGTCGAGACGATCACCGATGGCAATGGCGGCATCGACATCAGCCGTCCAGACTGCCGCCGTCAGACCGAAGGCGGAGTCGTTCATCAGCCGGATGGCCTCCTCGTCGTCGTCGACACGGATGATTCCCATGAGCGGTCCGAAGCTCTCGTCGCACATGACGCTCATGGTGTGATCGACACCGCTCAGGACTTGCGGTGCGAGGTACGCCGAGCCGGGTCGCTCGAGTTCGAACAGGGCGGGATCGACGTGTGCGGTTGCGCCAGCCTTGATGGCCGCGTTCACCTGTTCACGCACGAAGTCGGCTGCGGCAGGCTTGATCAACGGGCCGAGCGACGTTGTCGCGTCGAGCGGGTTGCCGAGGACCAACTCCCTGGCTGCATCGCTGACCCCCGCCACGAAGGCGTCATGGACCGAAGCGTGGACGTACACGCGCTCGATGCCGCAGCAGGATTGACCCGAATTGAAGAAGGCACCGTCGGCAAGGTTCTCGATCGCGTGCGTTAGATCACAGTCGCCGCGCACGTAGGCCGGATCCTTGCCGCCAAGCTCGAGCCCGACCGACATGAACTGGCCGGCGGCGGCTTGCTCGACAGCTCGGCCGGCGGGCACTGAGCCGGTAAAGCAGACGCTGTTGACAGTACTGCTCCCGATCAGCGCCGCGACCTGCTCGTGGTCCAGCACCAGGTGCTGGAAAACGCCGTCGGGCAGGCCGGCAGCAGCGAAGGCTTCAGCGAATCGTTCGCCGACTCGCAAGGTATTCGAGGCGTGCTTGAGAATCGAGACGTTGCCCGCCATCAACGCGGGCACGACCGAATTGACGGTTGTCAGGAAGGGAAAATTCCAGGGAGCGATGGTCAACACGGTGCCGAGCGGCACGCGCCGGATGAAGCGCGTGAAGCCAGGCTTGTCGCCTGGGTCGACATCGGCGAGCGCGTCGGCGGCGATCGCGATCATGTGTCGGGCACGCTCCTCGAATCCTGCCAGTTCGCCACCTGCGTAGCGCACCGGTCGGCCCATCTGCCAGGCGAGTTCGACGTCGATGTCGGCGCTGTTCGCAAGCATCGCGTCAACAAAGGCGTGGCAATGACGAGCACGCTCGTCGATCGATGTGGCGGCCCACGCCGGCTGAGCCTGTCGCGCGGCCGTGCAGGCAGCGTGTACGTCGGCACGCGTCGCGCAATCGCGTTCGACATAGACACTTCCATCGATCGGGGAAATGCTTTGGATGCGGCTCATGCTCGGGAATCATCCTGCGACGTGACGCGACAAGGCATTGTCGTCGCGACGATCCGGCTTGTCACCTTTTTCGCCTAGCCGCGTTCGAAGCCGCGCTGTCGCTCCCAGTCGGTCACGGCACTGTCGAAGGCGCTCTGTTCCCAGCGTGCGGCATGCACGTAATGATCGATGACGTCATCGCCCATCGCCGCGCGCAGCATCGCCGAACCGTCGAGCGCCCGGGTGGCGGCACGAAGCGTCGTCGGTATCTCGTGGCCCTCATCCGCCTGACCCCCGTAGGCATCGCCGCGAAACGGCGCGCCGAGCTCGAGTTCGGCGTCGATGCCGGCAAGGCCTGCCGCGAGTTGAGCGGCAAGGGCCAGGTAGGGGTTCAGGTCGGCACCGCCGACACGACACTCTATGCGAACACTCTTCGTGCCCGCGCCGCACAGACGATAGCCCGCCGTTCGATTGTCGAGCGACCACACGGCCCGGGTCGGTGCGAAGGTGCCGGCGACGAATCGCTTGTAGGAATTGATGGTGGGCGCGAGGAACGCGGTCACGTCATCCGCATGGGCCAGGAGCCCCGCGACATAGTGACGCATGAGCGCTGACATGCCGTGCTCGGCCTTTGCGTCGTGGAAGGCGCTGTCGCCGTTGCCGTCGAGCAGTGACTGGTGAATGTGCGACGAACTGCCGGCCGAATCGTTGTGCCACTTCGCCATGAAGGTGAGCGAACGGCCCTGGCTCCAGGCAATTTCCTTGCAAGCGTTCTTGACGATGCTGTGATGGTCGGCGGTGGGCAGGGCATCGGCGTACATCACGTTGATCTCCTCCTGCCCGGCGGACGCCTCGCCCTTCGAACACTCGACCGGTATGCCGGCCTGGTGCAGACCGTTCCGGATGCGGCGCATGACGCCTTCCTCCTTGGTGGTCTGGAAGATGTGGTAATCCTCGTTGTACTGACTGGCGAGATCGAGGTTCCGGTAGTCGCGACGCGCGGCGCGCTCGTAGCTCTGTTCGAACAGGAAGAATTCCAGCTCGGTGGCCATGCGTGGCACGAGTCCGCGCTCGGCCAGACGCGCGATCTGCCGCTTGAGAACGGCACGGGGCGAATGGGGCACGTCGGCGTACGTCGCATGATCCTGCACATCGCAGAGCACCATGGCGGTACCCGGAAGCCACGGGACGGGGCGCAAGGTATCGAGGTCCGGCACCATCGTGTAGTCGCCATAGCCCGCCTGCCAGCTGGTCGCGGCATAGCCTTCGACGGTTTCCATTTCCTGATCGGTCGCGAGCAGGTAGTTGCAGCTGTGGGTTTCCTCGAGCGCGTGCTCGATGAAATGCGCGGCGTGGAAGCGTTTCCCCATCAAGCGCCCCTGCATGTCGACCTGGCAGGCCAGCACGGTGTCGATGCTGCCATCGCCGACGGCGGCACGAAGAGCGTCCAGCTTCAGGGGTGCGGGCATCGAATATCTCCGAACGTGTTGTGGTCGATGGGCTGCCACGATGGCGCGTCTCTGGTGGACGATGTCGTGGCGCTCACGGGCGATCATGCGACAGCCTGCTCGGCAGGGTAGCCGAAAGGCCCTACACTGCGCCGCCGTGCAATGGCTTGTCCGTGAAGATGTCCTCGATTGCGCCACGACCCGGTCGTCTGATTGCCGTTCTTTCGGCGGCCAACTTTGCCATCGGCCTCGGTGCGTTCATCGTTATCGGCATTCTCAACCCGATAGCGGACAGTTACGGCATTACGGCGGCGTCGGCCGGTCAGGCGATGACGGTCTACGCCATTGCCTACGCGATCGGTTCGCCCTTGCTGGTCGCCGTGAGCGGTTCGCTGCCGCGGCGTCAGGTGCTGGTCGCCGGGCTCGCGGTGTTCGCGGCGGGTTCGCTTGCATCTGCGCTTGCACCGTCAATCATTGCCCTCGATATCGCACGGGCATTCACGGCCCTCGGGGCCGGACTGGTAACGCCGGTAGCGGCCTCGATCGCGATTGCCGCGAGTGCTCCCGGGGAGCAGGGCCGGGCGCTGGCGCGGGTGTTTCTCGGGCTGACGCTCGCTCAGGTGCTCGGTGTGCCCGTCGGTGCCTGGATCGGCTACACCTTCGGTTGGCCTGTAGCCTTCGCCATTGTCGTCGTGCTGTCGCTGATCACGCTCTGCGGTGTGCTGTGGGTGGTCCCGGGCAAGCTCGCCTTCCAGGTCAATGGCCTGGGTACGCTTGCCGCAGCGTTGGCTGACCGGCGCAGCCTGTTCTCGGTGCTGTTCACGGCGAGCTACATCGGTGCCATCTATATCGTCTACACCTACCTCGCGCCGCTCCTGGCTGAGTCGATGAGCTACGGCCGCGATGGTGTCTCGCTGGTGCTGTTCGTGTTCGGCATCGGTGCGGTCATCGGCAACATGCTCGGCGGGCGCCTGACCGATCGCTTCGGGCCGTATCGAACCCTGGTGTTTGCCTGCACGGCATCGATTGTCTTCCTGCCGATGTTCTCCCTGCTGCCGTTTGCCGATCCCTTGCTCCTCTTGCTGACCTTTGTCTGGTCGACCTGCGGCTGGAGTTTCATGGTTGCGCAGCAGACCCGTCTGGTCGCACAGACGCCGGATCGCCAGAGTGTCGTGCTGGCTCTGAACGCCGCGGCCATCTATGTCGGGGCGGCGCTCGGCTCGGGACTCGGGGCGGGGGTCATCGCCGTCGGTGGCTTGTCGGCACTCGGTGTCGGGGCTGGGCTTGCGTCATTGCTTGCGTTGTTGCATCTGCGAGCGTCGGAGCGAGGGGCGGAAGCAGGCCAGCGGGCAGGGACGGGTTGAAGGACGCGAAGCCGCTGAAGTCAGGGACGTGTGACAAGGAATATATGATGAGGGACATGTAATGAGGCACATTTGCCTGGGAACATGCGCCCAGACACCTGCTACAGGGTGAGTCAGCTCTCCTCCTTCTGTGCCTCCCCGGCTGTTCTCGTCAGAATATTCGGCACCAGAGTTTGCGAGTAGCCCGCAAGAAAGCTCCAGACCACCAGGAGCGAGGTATTCTTGTCTGGAAGCCGGAACTCGATATCTTTGAAGAAACCGTCATCGACAGTGTGTTTTACAGGATCGAATCCCATGCTGGCGATCTTTGGCCAGAAACCATCGCCAAGCAGGTTCGTCTGGAAGAAGAAGTACAGGATCGTTGCAGCGCCGATGCCGACGGCACAGCGCAAGCCGATCATCTTGAAGGTCCACATGTCACGAAGTTCAAGACTGCTGCTCACCGGAATTGTCCGTTGCAGGTCCACCAGCATGAAAAAAGTAGCCCCGAACAAACCGGCCGCGAACGCGTAGATCCAGCCGGTAAAGAATATGGGTGTGGTCATGGAATCATCCTGCGTTCTGATATGCCCAGTGCCCGTACGTCAGGACAGTGATGAAAACGGCGAAAGCCAAAAAGAAAATAGTGCCAACCTTGTATATCGCCAGTCGGGCGTAGCGCATCTTGATGAAGCGCTTGCAGTTGTAGTTCTGCGTGTCTGTTGCAAGCGACAGCAGTAGCTCTTTCGTTTTTGTTGACGATTGCTGGCGTGCGCTGGAATTAGTAGCAGCGGGTTCTGCCAGAGCGCCACGGTAGAACGAAACAAATGGAGCTTGTGCCTCGGCCAGGCTGTTTATTCGACGTTGCAGTTCAATGCCCGTTCGCTCGTCGGAGAGCAAGGACAGCATGAGCTTCTCGGCGTGATACACCGTGCTCCAGTTGAGTTCGAGCGATTGGTGTCGGCTGATCTCGCCGAGTTTCCGGCGAATCGTCGCGATCAATGAACTCTCGACATCACCGGATTTCTCGACTTCATCGGTCTCGAGCAGATCGATTTCCGCCTCGATACTTGCCGCGAATTGCCGCAAGGCGTCGAAGTCGATGTCGCTGAGACGATTTCGTCGGAACAGGCGCTGCCATCGGGATACGCCGTCGGCATCATGTTGATCGACGGCCTCCGTTTGCTTGAAGACTCTGGGGATTGCGAAGGGCATGAACATTCTGGTTTGCGCTGTTGATCAGCTTCTGGCCATACGGTCGCGCAGCGCCAGAGGCGCGACAACCAGACGAAAGTCTGGTTTGTGCTTGTAAATGGCTGGAAGCAAGTGCGAATAGCGGATTTTCGGCGGCATTCGCCAATATGACAAGCCTAAAGTACAGGGCTGGAGCGGTTGCCATCGAGGGTTTGAAACTGCAGCCTGAGTATCCGTGCAGCAGACGTCCTGTTCGACGTATTGCTGTCTGCGCAAACAACCTCGGGAGTAATCGGTATGGCCTTCAACTACAAGCATGGCGGCATGATCAAGAGTGCCTCTGACGTGTCGGGACCTGTTCGCACACGAGCGCTCAATGTCTCGCAGCCCTTCAACTACATGTTTCCGGATCTTGCCCGTGACGCCGATTCCCTGCTGTCGGCCGACGACGCCGCAGGCATGCGCGAGCAGCTCAAGGCGCTCGGTGACGCGATGGCGGACAACGACGCACCGGCGGACGACTCGACGCTCGCGCCGGTACAGACCTATCTCGGTCAGTTCATCGATCACGACATCACCGTCACGATCTTTGATCCAGAAGCAGGGTTGCAGGATATTACTGACGAATTCACCCCGGCAACGCCCGATGCCGCCATTGGCGGTGTCAGTAACGGCCGACGTGCCTTCCTCGATCTCGACTGCGTCTATGGCGACGGTCCGACTTTCCCCGGAGAAGGGGGAGAGGGGAAGGAGAGCGAGGCCCAGTTGATCGGCATGTTCGATGGTCCGAAGATGACGCTGGGCACGATCACGGTCGATGACGGTTCGGGTTCGATACCGGGCGAGTTCATTCCGCCAATCGGCGACATCAGACGCGATCTGCCGAGAGATGCAGACAAGAAGCCCCTCATCGGTGATACGCGAAACGACGAGAACACGATCGTCGCGCAACTGCATACCGGTTTCCTGCGGTTCCACAATGAGCTGGTGGATGCCCTCGATTCCGGCAGTATCGCACCGCCATCACTCGATGCACCGGCGGGGCCTGCCACCAGGGGCTACTACGATGATGGTCCGGGCGGTCAGCAAGGCGGCTGCGGGAGCGCGCCGACGGGGGACAGGGCGCTGTACGAGCAGGCCAACACGCTTGCCCGACGGCACTATCAGTGGATCGTCGTCAACGATTTCCTGAAATCTATCGGCAAGGCTTCGATTGTCGACGGGATTCTCGAGAACGGCCCAGCATTTTACCAGCCGAGCGGTCTCAATCCCTTCATGCCATTCGAACACTCGGTCGCGGCCTACCGCTTCGGGCATTCCATGGTGCGACAGGAATACGACTTCAACCGGAACTTCAATCCGACCTTTGGTCAGCCGGGGAGTAGTGCGATATTCAGAGGCCAGTTCGAGCAGTTGTTCCGTTTCACCGGCAATGGCGGCTTTCCCACACCTGGCGGTGGCAGCACGCCCACGTTGCCGTTCAACTGGGTCATCGAGTGGGACCGCTTCGTCGATACCTCGACGCAGTCGGCCCGGAAGATCGATACTCGCCTGGCAAGCGATCTTTCAAACATGACGAACGAGGTCGCACCGGGCAGCACCTTGCCGTTCGATGTGCAGGCCCTATTGAAGCATCTTGCGCAACGTAACCTGCTCAGGGGCTATCTGTTCTCGGTGCCGACCGGTCAGGCGATGGCGGCGCAGATGGGCTTTGAACCCTTGTCTGCCGACGAACTCCAATCGGGTAACGATGCGGCGATGAACAACCTGCTCTCGAGCAGTGGTTTCCTCGAACGGACGCCGGCGTGGTTCTACGTGCTGAAGGAGGCCGAGGTTCGTGAGGCCGGTAACACCCTGGGCGAGCTCGGTACGGCGATCATTGCCGAAACCTTCATCGGGCTTCTGAAGGCCGATCCGAAATCGATCCTGAACGAGGCGGCTGACTGGACGCCCGCTGACGGGGCCGGTGTCACGAACATTGCCGAACTGTTGTCGTTTGCTGGCGTGCACGATGCGGGCGCGACGACACCCGGCCGGGTTACGGACGCTTTGCCCGCATAACGCGTGTCGTCGAGTGGTGGGTACGAGTCGGGTAGACTCGCTCGTACCTGCCGCCGACGACTCACCCGATAGATGTCACAGCAACGCCTCGTCAATCGCGGTGTCCTCGTCCTCGTCCTGATCCTTATCACGGCGTTGTTCCTGCGCGTCATCGCGCCGTTCCTGCAGGCGATATTCATCGCGGCCCTGTTCGCCGCGCTGTTCACACCCCTCTACACGCGTTTTCTCGGCTGGACCGGCGAGCGGCGCGGGTTCGCGGCCGCGCTGACCCTGCTGACCGTGCTCGCCTTCGTGTTCATTCCCCTGTCGCTGGTGCTCGGCGCCGTCGTTGCGCAGGCGCTCGACATTGCCGAGACGTCGCGACCGTGGATCCAGGAGCAGCTCGCCACGCCCGGTACGCTGACCGAGATGTTCGAATCGCTGCCGTTCTACGACCGGATCGAGCCCTTCCGTGAATCCCTGATCGCACGGCTGGGCGAGCTTGCCGCCGCCTTCAGTCGCTGGCTGGTGGATTTCCTGCAGTCGGTCACGCTCGGTACTTTCAGTGCCCTCTTGAGCGGCGTGATCGTCCTCTACACCATGTTCTTTTTCCTGATGGATGGCGATCGACTGCTGTACTACATGTTGTATTACCTGCCGTTGAACGACGAGGATGAAACCAAGCTGTTGTCGCGCTTCATGTCGGTGACGCGGGCGACGCTCAAGGGCACGGCGGTCATCGGTTTCCTGCAAGGTGGTCTGGCGGGACTGGCCCTGCATTTCGCCGGTATTCCGAGCGCACTCTTCTGGGCGGTCGTGATGATGCTGCTGTCGGTCGTGCCCGGTATCGGTACGGCCCTCGTCTGGGTACCGGCCGTGATCTATCTCATCGTCGGCGGTGAGTATCTGAGCGCGACGCTCGTGGCGGCCTTCTGCGCGGTGGTCGTCGGTACGGTGGACAACGTGCTCCGACCGAAGCTTGTCGGCAACGATACCCAGTTGCATGAGCTCCTGATCTTCTTCAGTACGCTTGGCGGGCTACTGCTGTTCGGCTTCATGGGCTTCGTCATCGGGCCGATCATCGCCGCGCTGTTCGTCACCGTCTGGGACTTGTACGGCTACGAATTCCGGGACTGGTTGCCGACGACCGCCTTTCGGCCACGCAGCGGAGCCGTCGAACTGCCGCATCAACGGCTCGGAAAGATTGCCGAGAACAACACGCGTGAGTTCGAGAGCGACGGGCCGCCCGAGGGTCGCGAGCCACCCCCCGTCCCTGCAGACGAGAAAGGCTGATGTACGCCTGACCTCCTACCAGTTTTTCGGCAGCTTCCTGAGCAGCGTGATGCGGCCGTCGCGCAGGGCGACGTATTCGCCCTTGACCAGTTCAGCCATGATCTTTCCGACCATCTCGCGTGACGCGCCGATCATGTTGCCGAGTTCCTGGTGTGAGTACTTCTTGTCGACGACCGGCACCTCGTCTTCCATGGAAGCCAGCTCCTGAAGCCTGTCGGCGAGGCGTCGATACACATTGTCGAGCGCGAGGCTCCGGCTGCCGAGGGTGGCGCGCCGCAAGCGGCGAGTCAACGAGCGAATGATGTTGATGCCCATTTCGGGACTTTCGCGAAGGCAGTCGAGAAACGCGGCCTTGCCGATCATCAACGCGCTGGACTTCTCGAGCGTCGAGACCGAGGCTGAACGCGGTTCATCGTCGAGCAGGGCAATATCACCGATGACCTCGCCCGGACCCAGCTCGTAGAGCACGAGCTCCTTGCCGTCCTCGTCGCTGACATAGACCTTCGCCAGGCCGGTCAGCATCACGTACATCGATTCGCCAACGTCGCCCTCGGTCATCAAGATGGCGTGTTTTCGAAAAGAGATCTCACGGGATTGTTTCGCGAGCAGCTGCAGCTGCTCTTCGGTGAGGTGCTCGAACAGCTCGACCTGCCGCAGGGCGTCGATCGCGTCAATCATGTCATCGCTACTCCGGATCCCTTGCCGTGGCACGTGCCGCGCACCCTACCGTACCCGCGACGGGCATGCCTGAACAACTGCGGTACACTCGAATTGTCGCCATTTCTCGCATCGAAGGGAACTTGCCTGCCATGACGTTTTATCGATCTGTTCGACGGACTGTTGCCGCTCCGGCCACAAGCTGTGCCACGAAACGTTCGCCATGCCGCTCACATGCCCGGCGTCTCGGCGTTCTCGGTGCCCTGGCTGCACTTGCCTTCACCGGCAATGCTGCCGCGGCAGGAACCCTGGTGTTCTGTTCGGAAGGATCACCCGAGGGTTTTGACCCCGCACTCTATACGGCGGGTACCACCTTCGACGCCTCGTCACGCCAGATCTACAACAAGCTGGTCGAATTCGAGCGCGGCGAGACCACCCTCCAGCCGGCGTTGGCCGAGAGCTACGAGGTCTCCGACGACGGTCTGGAGTACACCTTCACGCTAAGGAGTGGCGTCAAGTTCCATACGACCGACTACTTCACGGCAACGCGCGACATGAACGCCGATGACGTGATCTTCTCGTTCGAGCGACAACGGCTCGAGGACAACCCCTACAACCAGGTGTCGGGCGGTACCTGGGAATACTTCAACGGCATGTCGATGCCGGATTTGATCAGCTCGGTCGAGAAGGTCGACGACCTGACCGTCAAGTTCGTGCTGAACCGGCCGGAAGCGCCCATGCTCGCCAACCTCGCGATGGATTTCGCCTCCGTTCTGTCCGAGGAATATGCCATGGCCATGCTCGAGGCCGGCACACCCGAATTGCTCAACCAGCAGCCGGTCGGCACCGGCCCCTTCAAGTTCGTCGCCTATCAGAAGGACGCGGTCATCCGCTATGCCGCACATGAGGACTACTGGGCGGGCCAGGCGCCAATCGACGCGCTCGTGTTCGCGATCACACCGGACGCATCGGTGCGGTATCAGAAGATGAAGGCCGGTGAGTGCCATGTCACGCTGAACCCCAATCCGGCAGACCTCGAGGCGATGGGCGGCGAGGCCGACATCACCTTGATGGAGAAGGAAGGTCTGAACGTCGGATACCTTGCCTACAACACGAAAGTGGCGCCGTATGACAACGTCAATGTGCGCAAGGCGCTGAACATGGCGATCGACAAGCAGGCCATTCTCGATGCGGTCTTCCAGGGCTCGGGCAAGGCGGCCAAGAATCCCATCCCGCCGACTATCTGGTCGTATAACGATGCGATCGAGGACGATGTCTACGACCCCGGGAAAGCAAAGGAAATGCTGGCAGCCGAGGGTGTCGAGAACCTCGAGATGAAGATCTGGGCGATGCCGGTACAACGCCCCTACAACCCGAATGCCCGTCGCATGGCGGAAGTGATGCAGGAAGACTTTGCCAAGGCCGGGGTTACCGTCGAGATCGTCTCCTACGATTGGGCGGAGTACCTCGAGCGGTCGAAGGCTGAAGACCGCGACGGTGCAGTGCTGCTCGGCTGGACCGGTGACAACGGCGATCCGGACAACTTCCTGGCAGTACTGCTCGGCTGCGATGCGGTGGGTGGCAGCAACCGGGCCCAGTGGTGTCACGAGCCGTTCGACGAACTGGTACAGGAAGCCAAGACCGTGTCGGACATTGACGAGCGCACCAAGCTCTACGAACAAGCGCAGGTCGTCTTCAAGGAGCAGGCGCCCTGGGCGACGATCGCGCATTCGGTCGTCTATCAGCCGGTTCGCAACGAAGTGCAGGACTGGAAGATCGACCCGTTCGGCGGCAACATCTTCTACGGCGTATCGCTCGCCGAGTAAGCTTGTGGCGGTGATCCGGGTCAAAGCTCAGGCGCTGTACGGGTGAGCATGCCGGTCGCCGACCGTCATGAGCCGTTCCGGCAGATCGCGCGCGAGGCGTCCCTCGACGCGATCGCGCTGGTGCCGGGGGCCAACTTCGCCCGTCTCTACCAGCACGAGTTTCACCAGAACGAGCGTCCGCTGGTGGTCGTGATCCCCGCCGAGGGTGCGCCCGCGGCAGTGGTCCCGAATCTTGAACTGGCCTCGTTCAATGACATCGGCTTTGAAGGTGAAGTCTTCGACTGGCGTGACCAGACGGGCTACCAGAGCGCCTTCGATGCACTGTTCGCGCACTTGTCCGTGCAGCGTATCGGGGTCGAAGGGCAAGCCATGCGCGTGTTCGTCGAACAGGCGCTTTGCCGCGGCGTCGATGCACGGGGCGGGTCGCTCGAGATCGTCGACGCACAGGCCGCGATCGCGGCCTTGCGGCTGTGCAAGAGCGACGACGAGATCAATGCGCTCCGCGAGGCTATCCGCATCACCGAGACGGCGCTCTCTGAAACGCTGGCCGAGGTGCGTATCGGCATGAGCGAGAAGGCTATCGAGAATATTCTGGTGCAACGTCTGTTCGGGAACGGTGCCGATGAGTTTGCGTTCAAGCCGATCGTTGCCTGCGGTCAGAATTCGGCCCGGCCGCATGCCTCGGCGCGGCACGATCACGTCGTCTCGGTAGGCGATGCCTTGCTGATCGATTTCGGCGGCCGACATGGCGGTTTCTGTGCAGACATCACGCGCACGGTCTTCGTCGATCACTGCAGTGATACACACGCGGCAATCTACGAGACGGTCCTCGCGGCAAACACGGTTGGCGTCGCGACGGCTTATCCCGGCGTGACCGCACACGAGGTCGACGACGCCAGCACGGCCGTGCTCGAGGCGTCGCCCTGGCGTGATCGCATCCGGCACAAGACCGGGCACGGCCTCGGCCGTGACATTCACGAGGATCCCTACATCATGCGCGGCAATCACGAGCCGCTTGCCGCCGGCATGGTGTTCACCGTGGAGCCGGGTCTCTATGCGCTCGACGATATCGGCATTCGTATTGAGGACGACGTACTCGTCACCGACGCGGGCCGTGAATCGCTGACGACTTTCGATCGATCCCTGACAGTCATTTCATGATCGGATTCCTGCTCAGAAGGTTCGGCGCCTTCATCCCCACGTTCATCGGGGTCTCGATCGTTTCGTTCCTGTTCATCCGCTTGCTGCCCGGCGACCCGATCATGCTGATGGCGGGCGAGCGGGGCATGAGTGATGAACGCTATGCCCAGCTGGCCGCGCAGTTCGGGTACGACCAGCCGCTTTGGGCGCAGTACTTCGACTATGTCGTCGGTATCGTGCAAGGCGATCTCGGGACTTCCTTCAAGACCAAGCGACCCGTCTGGGACGAGTTCTTCGCGTTGTTTCCGGCCACGCTCGAATTATCGCTGTGTGCCATCATTTTTTCTGTCGCCATCGGTATTCCGGCGGGCATTGTCGCTGCCGTGAATCGTGGCAAGTGGCCGGATCAGGCGCTGATGACGACGGCACTTGTCGGCTTCTCGATGCCGATCTTCTGGTGGGCCCTGCTCTTGATCATCCTGTTCTCGGGCATGCTCGGCTGGACACCGGTCTCGGGTCGCATCGATCTCTTGTATTATTTTCCGAGCGGCACCGGCTTCATGCTGATCGACAGCCTCCAGTCAGGGCAGGCTGGTGCATTCGGATCAGCCGTCAGGCATCTCATCCTGCCAACCATCGTGCTCGGCACGATCCCGCTCGCCGTGATCGCCCGGCAGACGCGTTCGGCGATGCTCGAGGTGCTGAGCGAAGACTACGTGCGCACGGCTCGAGCGAAGGGTCTCCACCCGTTTCGGGTCAACGGGTTGCATGCCTTGCGAAACGCCATGATCCCGGTCATCACGGTCATCGGACTCTCGGTCGGCACCCTGCTGGCCGGTGCCATTCTGACGGAAACCATCTTCTCCTGGCCCGGCATCGGCAAGTGGATGGTCGAATCCATCCAGAGTCGTGACTACACGTCGGTACAGGGTGGTCTGATGATGATCGCGCTGATCGTCATGATCGTGAACCTGGTCGTCGATGTCCTGTACGGCGTCATCAACCCGAAGATTCGCAAGCGATGAGCAGCGTTGACGGCTACAGCGCCGACAGCGCCGATGGCACCGGCAACGTCGCGAGCGTCGCGCGTCCAGGGCGTTTTCGCGAGTTCTGGAGCTACTTCCGGGAGAATCGTGGTGCCGTGGTTGGGCTTGCAGTATTCTTGCTGTTCGTGCTCGTCGCGATATTTGCCGATGTGCTCGCGCCGCACTCGCCTACCGAGCAGTTCCGCTCGAGTCTGTTGCAGCCGCCGGCCTGGCAGACTGGCGGCACGAGCGAGTTCCTGCTCGGTACCGATGCAGTCGGCCGCGACATGCTGTCACGGCTCATTCACGGCTCCCGCTACTCGTTCTTCATCGGCGTCATCGTCGTCGTCATCGCGGCAACGAGCGGTATCTTGCTCGGCTTGATAGCGGGCTTCTCGCGTGGCTGGGTCGACACCCTGATCATGCGACTGATGGACATCCTGCTGGCCTTTCCGAGTCTGCTGCTGGCACTCGTCATGGTCGCCATCCTCGGGCCTTCACTGATCAACGCAATGATCGCCATCGCGATCGTGCTGCAGCCCCACTATGTTCGACTGACGCGCGCTGCGGTGCTCGGAGAGCGCGCCAAGGAATACGTCACCAGCGCCCAGGTGGTGGGTGCCGGACCGCTACGTCTCATGTTCGTGACCGTGCTGCCCAATTGCCTCGCACCGCTGATCGTGCAGGCGGCCCTGTCCTTCTCGACCGCGATTCTTGATGCGGCGGCGCTCGGCTTTCTCGGTCTCGGGGCACAACCGCCGACCCCTGAGTGGGGCACGATGCTCGCCGACTCTCGTGAGTTCGTGCTGCGGGCCTGGTGGGTGGTGACTTTCCCCGGGCTCGCGATCCTGGTCAATGTGCTGGCGATCAACCTGATGGGCGATGGCTTGCGCGATGCGCTTGATCCGAAGTTGAAGCGGAGCTGACATGGCCTTGCTCGATGTGCAGTCCCTGTCGGTCGACTTTCGCACGGCGAATGGACAGTTCCGGGCCGTCGATCGGGTCGATGTGTCGGTGGAGGAGGGCGATGTGCTCGCCATCGTCGGCGAGTCCGGAAGTGGCAAGTCGGTCTCCATGCTTGCACTGATGGGGTTGTTGCCCTGGACTGCCGACATCACCAGCGACTGCATGCGTTTCGACGGCACCGATCTCGCGACGGCAGATGCAGAGACACGCCGACGCCTGGTGGGGCGCGATGTGGCAATGATCTTCCAGGAACCCATGTCGAGCCTCAATCCCTGCTTCACCATCGGCTTCCAGATTCGTGAGGCCTTGAAGGAACACCTTGACCTGTCCCGGAGCGAACGGCAGCGGCGGGCGATAGAGTTGCTCGAACAGGTCGGCCTGCCGGAGCCGGAAAAGCGCCTGCGTGCCTTCCCGCACCAGCTGTCGGGCGGCATGAGTCAGCGGGTCATGATCGCCATGGCCATCGCCTGCAAGCCGAAACTGCTGATTGCCGATGAGCCGACGACGGCGCTCGATGTGACGATTCAGGCGCAGATTCTCGAACTGTTGCTGGATCTGCAGAAGGAGACCGGCATGGCGCTCGTGCTGATCACCCACGACATGGGTGTCGTTGCTGAAACGGCGCAGCGGGTGTCGGTGCAGTATGCCGGCCAGAAGGTCGAGGAACAGGGCGTGCAGGCGCTGTTTGCCGAACCGCGTCACCCGTATACGTCAGCCCTGTTGGCGGCGTTGCCCGAGCGCGCGACCACGCGACATCTGCCGACCATCCCCGGTGTCGTGCCCGGCCAGTTCGATCGACCGAGCGGGTGCCTGTTCTCGCCGCGCTGTCCACACGCGGACGAGCGCTGTGGCCGTGAGCAACCGACGCCGGCCGATGCGTCGCTTGGACACGCACGCTGCCACTATCCCCTGATGGCCGGTGTGCCACGGCGCGAAGCATCATGAGCCGCTCCGTCATCGTCGAAGCGCGCGATCTCAGCCGGCACTATGAGGTTTCCGGCGGCCTGTTCGGCAAGGCATCGACCGTCCAGGCCTTGTCGAATGTATCGTTCACGCTCGAGGCCGGGCGGACGCTTGCGGTCGTCGGTGAATCCGGCTGCGGGAAGTCGACGCTGGCGCGGGTCGTGACGATGATCGAACCGCCGAGCGAGGGTACCCTGCATATCGACGGGCACACCGTGGATGCCGGTGAACCACTCGACGCCAGCGCGCGTGCCGCCTTGCGTGCCGCGGTGCAGATCGTCTTCCAGAATCCCTTCGGTTCACTGAACCCCCGGCAGACCATCGGCCGCATTCTCGAAGAGCCGGTGCTGATCAATCGCCCGGACTTGTCGAAGTCAGCGCGTGCCGAAAGGGCCCGCGAGATGCTCGAGCTGACCGGCCTGCGGCCCGAACACTACGATCGCTATCCGCACATGTTTTCTGGTGGGCAGCGACAACGCATCGCGGTGGCACGGGCGCTGATGCTGGAACCGCGCATCCTGGTACTCGATGAACCGGTATCGGCCCTCGATCTCTCGATCCAGTCGCAAGTGCTCAACCTGCTCGTCGACCTGCAGGAGCGCCTGGGGTTGGCCTATCTGTTCATTTCGCATGACCTGTCCGTGGTCCGTCACATGGCTGACGATGTCATGGTCATGTATCTGGGACGAGCGGTCGAGACCGCCAGTCGTGACGAACTGTTCTTGTCACCGAAGCATCCCTATACCGAAGCCTTGCTATCGGCGACGCCGGTGGCCGATCCGACGCATCAGTCGACGCGCATCCGGCTGACCGGTGAGTTGCCCTCGCCGCTCGATCCACCGCCGGGCTGCGCCTTCAACCCGCGTTGCCGCAACGTCCAGGCTGACTGTCGCACGTCACGCCCGCCGCTGTCGCCTGGTGATCATCGGGTCGCCTGCTTTCATCCGGTATGAAGCCGCTGCGAACACTCGTTGCAGGGCTAGGCCACATGGGGCGCAGTCACGCGCTCGCCTATCATGCGCATGCGGGCTTCGATCTTGTCGGTCTGGTCAACCGTTCACCCGTCGCGCTCCCGGACGAATTGACCGGGTATCGCATGGATCAGGATTTTGGCGAGGCACTGCGCGCACTGACGCCCGATGTTGTCTCGATCAACACCTATTCGGAGTCACATGCCGACTATGCCATCCAGGCGCTCGAGCGCGGCTGCCACGTCTTTCTCGAGAAGCCGATGGCAACGACTGTTGCGGATGCGAATCGTGTGGTGGCGGCTGCGCGTGACAATGATCGGAAGCTCGTCGTCGGCTACATTCTTCGTCATCATCCCTCCTGGCAACGTCTGATCGAGGAAGCGCGCGCCCTCGGTGGGCCCTATGTATTCCGCCTGAACCTCAATCAACAATCCTCGGGCGAGACTTGGGCCACGCACCGGCAATTGATGAACAGCACGTCGCCGATCGTGGACTGCGGCGTGCACTACGTCGACGTCATGTGCCAGGTGACCGACGCGGAACCGGTGAGTGTCAGTGGCATGGGTTTGCGCCTGAGTGAGGAGATCGCGCCTGACATGTACAACTATGGACACCTGCAAGTGCGATTCGCCGATGGTTCCTGTGGCTGGTACGAAGCGGGCTGGGGCCCGATGATGTCCGAAACCGCCTTCTTCGTGAAGGACATCGTTTCGCCGCGCGGCGCCGTCTCCATCGTCATGGACGAAAACGCCCGTTCCGATGACATCGATACACATACCCGTACGGCGCGTATCCGGGTGCATCGAGCATCGCTCGGCGCTGATGGCGCATTCAGCGAGCCGGATACCTTGCTCGACATGAGTGACGAACCGAACCACGATGCATTGTGCGCGCGTGAACAGGCCTGGCTTCACGACGCCATCGTCAACGATGTGGATCTTTCGCGGCACTGGCGTGACGCGATGCAGTCCTTGCGAATCTGTCTTGCCGCCGACGAGAGTATTCGTAGTGGGCAGACCGTTTCGTTGGACGAGTAGTACATACTGCCGTATTCATCATCGACAAGTGTCAGCAGCCATGCCTGAGAACATGAAGATCGACTACATAGAACTCCCGGCGGCGGACTTCGCAGCTGTCGAAGCGTTCTACTCAACCGTTTTCGGCTGGACATTCGAGAGCTACGGCGAGGGCTACCACGCCTTCAATGACGGCCGACTCGATGGTGGATTCTACAAGTCTGACCTCGTCTCGTCACAGTCCGCAGGGGCTGCCCTTGTCATATTCTATGCTGAGGAACTCGAGCGCGTCCGCGACGCCGTCGAGGCCGCCGGCGGGCGCATCCTGAAGCCGGTGTTCTCCTTCCCCGGTGGCAGGCGCTTCCAGTTTGCCGATCCGCACGGCAACGAGCTGGCCGTCTGGTCAGACAAGTAGCGTGTCTGTCGCGGCAATGCCTGTCAGCAGCCGGGCTCGATGTCGGCCTCGGTCAGGGCAACATTGGGTGCCGTGTAGATGCGACGTTCGGTCGTGTCGCCGTCACCGTCTGTATCGTCCCGATCGAAGTAGTTGATGATCAGGACATTGTTCTCGAGCGTCAGGATGGCTTCGTAGAACGGTGGCAGATTGTCGAGGAAGATCTGCTCGCCGCGCAGATCGTCGGGTTGGGTCGTCCCGCGAATACCCGGCGGGAAGTAGCAGTTGCCTGTCTCGTCGAAATCATGAATGACGGTTTCGGCCTCGCCGTCGTCGTCGACTTCCCGTATGACCAACAGGGCTTGATCTGCCTCGACGCCCTGCCAGTTGCCTTCGAGGTTCCAGGTGCCGACCACGGCCGGCACCGGATTCTCACCGTTAGTCTGCGCAATCGGCCCCGTGCCGGCCCCGTCACCGGCGCCCCCGCCGCAGGCGGCGAGCGTTGTCAGCAGAGCAATGCTGAAGGTGAGGCGGATTGCTTGGCTGGGTCTTGATGTTTGCATGAGGTTTCCAGATTTGAAAGCCGGCGAGGGCCAGACCTTCGTGTCGACATCGATTGCAGCTTCGATGCCATGGTGTCGTCTGTTGCGCCTCGTCAGGAGGTTCGTTGCCACGCGGTTCAGGCGGCATGCAGTGAATCATCGGCCCCGGAAACTGAACGGCGCCTGACTTCAGAGTCGATGTCGGAAGACGAGTACGAATCGGGGAACTGCTTCCGGCCCGTTCGAGACTCGGTCTGCATGCCGATGTGCGGTTGCAGCCCGGTCTTTGGGCGTCGCTCGTGTTCGAGAGCACCTTGAGGATCATCGTAGTCCGGCAACATCACGCCAGTCGATGGGCCGTTGTGAAAGACTGTCACGCCTGCCGCCTGCCGCCTGCTGCCTGCTGCCTGCCGCCAAACC